>OCZT010000977.1_pt1 | contig 29361 bp, 27 predicted proteins | sample 1539031 | NCBI WGS metagenome assembly OCZT01 (sample SAMEA3539308, study PRJEB22396) | soil metagenome | biome: tundra; feature: field; material: soil | place: USA | collected 2010-05 | depth 0.15 m | reverse complement strand
CCGACAGCGTGACGCTCTCGTCCCCGCTGTACAGGATCACCGCGATGCCCGGCAGTGTACGCGAGATGACCTCTGCCGCCTCGATGCCGGAGCCGTCGGGCATATGGACGTCCAGCAGGACCGCATCGGGTTTCATCTCCCGGGCCTTGTCCGCGGCGAGCACTCCGCTCGATACCGCAGCGATCACGTCGTGGCCGAGCGTGGTGAGGACTTCGGTCAGGGTCTCGCGCGCCCCCGCATCGTCTTCGGCGAGGAGGATACGAAGTTTGGTGCTGATGTCGTGATGTGCCATCGTTGGCTTGGTCGCAGTGGTCATGAAGGCCTATGCTTCAGGTGTGGAACTTACTCAGCGTACATCGCCAAGTTTAGGAGGGTGGGACGGCTGGCCTGCCGCCTCCGTGTCAAGAAGCTGACGGACCTTAGCGGCGATCCGCTCCTCCGGCTGCGCGAATGCCGCAATCCGTCGAGCCAGTTCGACGACCTTCTGCGGGTTGTTCGCGTTTGCCTCGACGAGCCAGGCGGCCGAGACGATCGGATTCAACACGTTGCGAAACTCGTGCAACAACCCGGCCGCGACGCGAGCGGCCGCCTCGACCGGGAGGCGCCGTGCGTCGCCTCCCGGTGTCTCCCCGCCCTCGCTCATGGACGCTCCCCCTCCCCGGGTACGGAAGCCGTTGCGTGCTCTGGCGACGTGATGAGGCGAACCCCGCGTTGAAACGTGAAATATGCGTACGCCCACTGCACCAGAACGCTCAGCCGGTTGCGGAAACCCGCCAGATATAGAATGTGGACGAAGAGCCACAATAGCCACGCCGGATAGCCCGCAACCGCGACTCCGCCAAACACCGCGACGGCGCGATTCCGACCGATCGTGGCGAGATCGCCTTTGTTGTAGTAGCGGAATGGGTTGGAAGTTTCACCACTCGCAATCCTGAGGGCGTTCAACGCCGCCAGACGCCCTTCCTGCATCGCCGCCGGCGCGACGCCGGGCACGAGCGATCCGTCGGGGTTCGCCACGGCGGCGAGGTCGCCCGCGACGAAGACCTCCGGGTGGCCCGGCACGGAGAGATCCTCGCAAACGAGCACCCGGCCGGCACGGTCGAGAGGACCCCCGAGCATGGCTCCGAGCGGCGAAGCCAGATTTCCGGCGGCCCAGAAGACGTTGCAAGCGCGGATGAACTCGTCTCCGATGCGCACCCCATGCCCGTCGATCGCCGCGACGGCCGCCCCGGTCCGCACCTCGACGCCGAGCCGCTCGAGATCGCGCCGCACCCGAATTGACGAGTGCACCGGAAACGTTGGAAGCAGCCGTGGGCCCGCCTCGGCCAGGACCACGCGCGTGCGACGCGTGTCGATGTTCCGGAAATCGCTCGGCAGCGCCTTCCGGACGATCTCGATCATCGTGCCCGCCAGTTCGACCCCCGTGGCGCCGCCGCCGACGATCACGAAGGTCATCAAGGCCTCCCGATCGGCGGCGTCGGTCGCGAGTTCCGCGCGCTCGAACGCCGTAAGGAACCGCCGCCGGATCTCCAGCGCGTCCTCGAGGCTCTTCAAGCCGGGCGCGAACGCTTCCCATGCGTCGTGACCGAAATACGAATGGCGGGACCCTGCGGTGACGATCAGCGCGTCGTAGCCGACGGGCGCCTCGAGGGACCTCACGACGACCTCGCGTGCCCGGGTGTCGATGGATACGACCTCGCCGAGGATCACCCGTGCGTTCCGTTCCTTGCGCAGGATCCACCGGATCGGCACCGTGATGTCGCTCGGCGCGAGCCCGGCCGTCGCGACCTGATAGAGCAGCGGCTGGAACAGGTGATGGTTCGTGCGATCGATCACCGTGACGTCGGCAGGCCGGCCGCGCAGAGCCCTCGCCGCCGAGAGACCCCCGAATCCGCCGCCGATGATGACGATGCGAGGGCGAGACATGCGATTCCTATCCTGCGGCGACCCGGGGCGGCGCCATGAACGCACTCAGCAGGGCGCCAACGGCCACCACTGTGACCGCGCCGACCACGTTGTGCCAGAGGAACGAGACCTGCGGCGCGAACCAGATCACCGATCCCACGGCGCTCATGCCGGCGATGAGCCCGAAGAACGCGGCGTTGGCCCGGATGCGCGGCAGCATCGCCAGGATGAAGACGCCGAGGATGGATCCGTAGAAGATGGACCCGTAGCGATTGACCACCTCGATGAGCGATCCAAGCGTCGCCGAAAACGTCGCCACGACGCACGCGAACAGCCCCCACGCACCGGTGGCGCCGCGCGAGACGAAGAGCAGGCGCCGGTCGTCCGCGTCAGGGCTGACCCATCGGCGATAGAGATCGATCACGGTCGCCGTCGAGAGGGCGCTGAGTTCGCCCGCCACGGCGGACATGGCCGCCGCGATCACCGCGGCAATGAACAGCCCGGTGAGTCCGATCGGGAGTTCGTTGAGGACGAAGTGCGGGATGATGTAGTTGACGTCCTTCGAGGGCGTGCCGGAGATCTTCCCGGCGAGCGCCAGCGCCTCGCCGTGCACCTCCGCGACCGCGGCGTCGCGTTCGCGCAACGCATCGCGCTGCGCGGCGTCGGCTCCGCGCGGGACCGCGGCAAGATCGCGCGCCGCCGCGGTGCGCGCGTCGAACAGCGAGCGATAGCGCGCGTCGAGCTGCTGGTAGGCGGCGGGATCCGCGCGTTTCACAAGCCGCTCCTGCGCGGGATTGAAGTACAACGGCGGCGCCAGGAACAGGTAGTAGACGAACACCAGCACGCCCACCAGCAGGACGAGCGCCTGCAGCGGAATCTTCCAGTAGGCGCTGATCAGGTGCGCGCTGCGCGCCTCATCCACGCTTTTGGCGCTCAGGTAGCGCTGCACTTGGCTCTGGTCGGTGCCGAAGTACGAGAGCATGAGGAACGTGCCCCCGATCATGCCGGTCCAGAACGTGTACGTGTCGTGCAGGTTCATCGAGAAATCGAACACGCGCAGGCGGCCCGTGGCGCCCGCGAGCCTGAGCGCCGCGTCGGGACCGACCGGGATTCGCACCAGCAGGACGACGACCACCGCCACGAGCGCCGTGACGATCACCACCATCTGCTTGACGTCGGCCCACGTGACCGCCTGAACACCGCCGATCATCGTGTAGAGAACGGTCGGCACGCCGATGACGGCCACCGAGGTCACCATGCTCCAGCCGAACATCGCGGAGAACACGACTGCCGGGGCGGCGATGATCGCGCCACACGAGAGGGCGCGCGACAGGAGGAAAAGGACGGCGGTGAGCGAGCGGGTCTTCGCGTCGAAGCGGCGCTCGAGGAACTCGTACGCCGTGTACACCTTGGCGCGGTGCAGGAACGGGACGATGGTCACGCCGAGGATGACCATGGCCACGGGCAGCCCGAAGTAGAACTGCACGAACCGCATGCCGTCGGTCGCGCCCTGCCCTGTCGTGCCGATCATGGTGACGGCGGAGAGCTGCGTCGCCATCACGGTGAGCCCGACCGCCCACCATGGCAGCGCGCGATTCGCCAGGAAGTAGCCCTCGATCTCCTTCGTGCCCTTCGACCGCCGGATGCCGTCGATGCTGACGTATCCGAGCCAGCCGGCGACGACGAGCCAGTTCAGCCAATGCATCGTCGCGTGTTGGACTTGGTGGCGGCGGTCAGCGCGAGTATCGCGCCTGGAGGAGCGCGAGCAGCGCGAACACGAACAGCTCCGCCGCGAGCACGCGAACAAATACGCGGCGGAAGGGCGCGCTCACGGCTGGATTCTTTTCGGGGCCGCGCGGTCGGGCTCGAGTCCGGCGCCGAGCAGGTTCACGAAGAGGCGCATGCCGCCCGGCACGCCGCCGGGGATCTGGCGGAACAATGCGAGCGACGTGAAGATGTACGTCCCCTTCCCGAGCGGCGTGACGAGGAGTCCGCCCTTGATGTTGGGCTCGCCAGGATCGTGCATCTCGAGCGGCGTCGAGTAGTGCGGATCGACGACGGTTGGCATGTAGAGACCCCGTTCCTGCACCCAGTTCTTCCAATCGGCGTCGCCGATCTTGTTGGGCGAGTTGAGCACGCGGCTTTTCGGATCGAGCACCGTCACGGGCGCCTCCTCCACCGTCACGCGTGACCCGCGTGGCGTGGTCACGGGATACGGCATCACTCCGGCCGTCGCGAGCGTCTGCCCGTACTGCACGACGAGCGTGCCGCCCTTCTTCACGAAGTCGAGGAGCCGCGCATTGTACGCTACGAGCTCGCTGTGCGCCTCGTAGGCGCGCGTCCCGACGACGACCGTGCTGAAACGAGAGAGATCGACGACCGGCAGCTCTTCCGCGCTGATGATCGCGACGGGAATTCCGAGCTGCCGCAGGAACGGTGCGACATTGTCGCCGACGCCCTGGATATACGCCACGCTCAGCGTCGCCGGGATCGTGATGTCCACGGCCTGAAGGTAGATGGCCGAGTAGCGGTAGATGCGGATGGGCCGGATGTGCGCGTACTCGATGGACTTGAAGCCGTCCATGTACCGCCCGTTCTCTGTCTCCGCAACGATGCCGAACTCGTAGCGTCCGGGCTTGAGCTGGCCGCGCACGCGCACGAACAACTCCTTCTCCTCGTTCGCCTGCAGGGTCATCGAGGCCGGAATGGAGTCGACCCTGATTCCCGGCGGCGAAATGATCTTGAACGAAAACGTGCGCGGCGTGGATGCATAGGACTTGATCGAGACGCGCACGAGGTGGTCGAGCGGCTTGTTCGCGATCATCCATTCGAGTCCACGGTCGAACGCCAGCGTCACCGCGGGGACGCCGCCGATCGGACGGTCCTGCTCGCCGAGGATCGGGTCGGCCGAATGGTAGACCACCGGGCCGGCATCCACGGTGATGTTCCGGCCGGCTATGCTCGCCGTGACGCGGACATTCGTGATCCGGCGCGCGTCCTCCGCGACGGCGACGCCGGGCACCGTGGTCAGCCTCCCCACCCCGACATACGACACGCGCGCCAGGCCGTCCGAGGGCGAGTCGTGCATCGGGAAGAGGTCGCCCTCGTGCGGACCCTGCCACCAGGGCCTCGAGTCCACGAGCGCGATGATGCTCCGGGTCAGCCGCGCGTTGCTGTCAGGCGAGATGATGATCGGCGCGGACAGGAACGGCAGCGCGTCGTTCATGCGCGCATACGCCAGCGTCACGTTCTCAAGGCCGCGATTGTACACCGTGAGCGTCACGGGCATCGAATCGCCGAACGCGAGGAGTTCCTGTGGCGCGGTGGCCTCGATGGCGACGCCGGCCGCCTCGAACGCGGCCTCGGCGGTGCGCTTCGCGAAAATGGTGAGCGAGGCATCGAGGTCGAGAGCCGCGGCGTCGCACGCGCCTCCGCGTTCCACGCCTTCATCACCGATGCGTCCGATCATCAACTGGCCCGTACGGACATCGACGAGGCACTGCGGCGTCTGCGTCCGCGCCGTTTGCGCGAGCTGCGCGGCACGCGCGAGCCAGCGGACGACGCCGTCGGGCCGGCGAAGATCGACCATCGCGCGCGCGGAATCGAGCAGCGCCTGCGCCGTCGTCAGTTCCGCGCTCACTTGCGGCGCCGCCGCTCGCGCGAGCCTCGCGAAGCTCGTGTCGATGCCGTCGAAGATCGATTTCTCATCACCGGGCGGCGTGGACTCGTTCACGCGCGAGCCCTGCCGGACGACGTAGTCCAGCTGCGCGCCCTTCCGGAACTGGATGCCGCCGAACCCCTGCGACCGGTGCTGCGCGCGGCTCTCGCCCGCGATCTCGGCGTAGCTGCGGCCGAGGACGGGATCGTATTCGCCGACGTTCATTCCCACCGCGCCCGCCACGCGGTTGCCGCGCGCGCCGCGATAGAACTTGAGCGGCGCCCAGGCGCGCCCGTATTTCCCCACCGGGAATCGCGCTGTGTCGGCCGCGGCGTCGTACGCTTCGCGCGCGATCAGCCCGGCCACCTGGTGGTGGCCGTGGCCGTCAGCCGGAGTGCCCGACCAGACGGACACGATCACGTGAGGACGGAACGAACGGATCACGGTCACGACGTCCGCGAGCAGCGAGTCGTGGTCCCAGTGCTTGTACGTCTCCTCGGCCGTCTTCGAGAAGCCGAAGTCGTACGCACGCGCGAAATACTGGTGACCGCCGTCGAGCCGCCGCGCCGCGAGCAACTCTTCCGTCCGGATGGCGCCCAGCGACTCGCCTAGCTCGTTGCCGATGAGGTTCTGCCCGCCGTCACCGCGCGTGAGCGAGAGATACGCCGTCTCCACCCGTCTCCCGCGCGCGAGGAACGCGATGAGCTGTGTGTCCTCGTCGTCCGGATGCGCGGCGATCATCAGCACGCGGCCCGTGACGGTGGCGCCCCGCACGAGCTGATCGGTGGCGGCGGCGCCGCGCTCCTGCGCGCGCACGGATGCCGGCACGGCCAGCAGAAGCACCGCGATCGATGCGGCCGCCACGGAGCGGCGGATGGTCGCCCCGTTCATAGCGCCCTCATGACGCCGCCCGCCATCCGCGCGCCGCTCGTGCGCTGCAACGACCCGAGGGCGTCGGCCACGATGCGAGCCTGCTCCTCCGTATGTGCCTGCGTGTACCCCTCCGCCGGGCTCGCCCGTTCTGGCCGGCCCACGTAGCGGATGATCATCGCGTTCCCGGCCGAGCCCCGCAGCCGCGGCGCGACGTAGTTCCATGCCCCCATGTTCTTGGGCTCTTCCTGCACCCACACGATCTCCTTCACCAGGGGATAGAAGTCGAGCACCCGCGAAATTTCGGCGTGGGCCCACGGATACAGCTCCTCCACGCGCACCACCGCCACGTTGTCTTGGGCCGCTTTCGCGCTCAGGTCGTAGTAGATCTTGCCGGTGCAGAGCACCAGCCGCGTGACGCCCTGCCGTTTTTCCGGACCGCGCGGATCGTCAACGACCGGCTGGAACGTGCGCTGGGTCAGGTCGGTCACGGCGCTCGCCGCCTGGGCGAGCCGCAGGAGCGACTTCGGCTGCATCAGGATCAGCGGACGGCGCGACGCGCTCGCCGCCTGGCGCCGGAGGATGTGGAAGTACTGCGCCGGCGTCGAAGGATACGCGACACGCATGTTTCCCTCCGCGCACATCTGCAGAAAGCGCTCGAGGCGCGCGCTCGAGTGTTCCGGCCCCTGCCCTTCGTAGCCGTGCGGCAGCAGCAACACGAGCCCCGAGTCCTGTCCCCACTTCGCGCGGTCCGACGAGAGAAATTGGTCGATCACCGGCTGGGCGACGTTCGCGAAGTCGCCGAACTGTCCCTCCCAGAGCGTGAGGGTGTCCGGCGCGGCCGTGCTGTAGCCGTATTCGAATCCCATCACCGCCAGCTCGCTGAGCGACGAGTTGTAGATCTCGAAGGCCGCACGCGGTCCTCCAACGTGCTGGAGCGGGACGTATTCGTTCCCATTCGTCACGTCGTGCAGCACGGCATGCCGGTGGGAGAACGTGCCGCGCTCCACGTCCTGGCCCGTGAAGCGGATCGACGTATCCTCGGCCAGGATGGAAGCAAACGCCAGTGCCTCTGCGTGACCCCAGTCGATGCCGCCCGCCCCGCCCATCGCGTCGCGCCGCCGCTCGAGTTGCTTCGCCAGGCGCGGGTGCGGAGTGAACGACGCGGGCCACCGCAGCAGGCTTTCGTTGAGTTCGATCAGCCGTGCGGCCGTGAGGTCGCGCAGCGGCCGCCGCACGGGCACCGCGGGATCGAAGAACCCACCCTCCTCGGTCTCGGGGACCGTCTTCGACTTGTCGAGCAGCGACTGCAGGCGCTGTGCGACGCCCGAATCAACCGCGGCGACCTCGGCCTCCGTCGTGATTCCCTCGGCGACCAGCCGCGCGCCCCAGAGCAGACGCGCCGTGGGATGCGCCTTGATCTTCTCGTACAGCAGTGGTTGGGTATAGGCGGGCTCGTCTCCCTCGTTGTGGCCGTGGCGCCGGTAGCCGACGAGATCCACGAGGAAGTCGCGGCCGAACTTCGTGCGGTACGCGACCGCGATGCGCATCGCGATCACGCACGCCTCCGCGTCGTCGCCGTTCACGTGGATCACCGGCATCTCGAATCCTTTCGCGAGGTCGCTGGCGAAACGCGTCGAACGGCCGTCGGAAGGGTCCGTCGTGAAGCCCACCTGGTTGTTCACGATCACGTGCAGCGTCCCGCCGACGCGATACGCACGCAACCGTGCGAGGTTGAACGTTTCGGCTACCACGCCTTCACCCGGGAACGCGGCGTCGCCGTGGATGCAGATCGGCACGACGGCCAGCTCGTCCCGCACCGCGGGCGTGCCGGGGGCTCGCTGGTGCGCGCGGGTGTAGCCCTGCAGCACCGGGTTTACGATCTCGAGATGGCTCGGATTGGGCACGAGCGAGAGCCGCACGGCCCTGCCGCCGGCGGTCACCACCTCACTTTCGAATCCGAGATGGTACTTCACGTCTCCGGTCGAGACGTCGCCGAGGTGCTCGTGGCGCCCCTGGAACTCGCCGAGAATGTGGTCGATGGGCTTGCGCATCACCCGGGCGAGCACGCTGATGCGACCGCGATGCGACATCGAGATGGCGATGTGCCGCGCGCCCGCGGCGGCGGACTCGTCGATCGCGGTGTCGAGCATCGGCACGAGCGCGTCCGTGCCCTCGATCGAGAATCGCTTGTACCCCGTGAAGGCGCGGCCGAGGAATCGCTCGAGCCCGTCCACTTCGCTCAGACGCGTCAGCAGCCGGCGCTTCTCCTCGGCCGTGAGTGAGCGCGTCAGTTGCTCGGCCGCGAAGAGCGCGCGGAACCACTGGCGCTCCTCCTCGGTGCCGCAGTGCACGAACTCGACGGCGAGATTCCGGGTGTAGCGGTACTTCAGCCGCTCGGCGACATCGCGTCCGGTCTCGAGGTGAGGGAAGCCGAGCGCGTCACCCGTGACCAGCGCAAGGTCGGCTTCGGTGATGCCGTAGTGCTCCGGTGTGAGCTCAACGGCGCCCGGCGGAGGCGAGCCCAGCGGATCGAGCGGCACGGCGAGGTAGCCGTAGCGTCGGATCGAATTCAGGTAGCGCGAAACACCGACCACGCGGCGCGCGAAATCCTGGTCCGGCTCGCCGGCTGAAGCGCCCGACGTATCGGAAGCACCGGAAGCTTCGGTGGCGCCCCCAGCGGTGGAAGCGCCCGAGGCGTCCGCCGCGGCGGGAGTGACTGACGCGGCGGATGCGAAAGCAGCTGCGGACCCGCCGCCGTACACGGCAGCCAGACGAAAGAACTGGCGCCACGACTCATCGACAGAACCGGGATCGCGGCGGAAATTCTCGTACTGCTCAGCGATGTATGCGTCGTTGAAGACGGACGCGATGGGATCGGCCATGGACCAAATCTAGCCTAACCTCCCAGAGCGGGCACTTCACCCCGGTCGGCGCTTCGACGGCCACCAGCTGGTGTAGCGCTAGGGCATCATCCCGGGCAATACGCCGAGTCCCGGCCGCGGCACGACCATCGCCGTGATCCAAGCCAGAACGGCGTAAACCACAATCGCGCAGATGATCGCGACGACGGTGTACCCCGCGGCCTTCTCCTGCGGCGCCTTCATCAGCCTCGGCAAGCCGAGGAAGAGAAGATACAGCGAGTAAAGACCGAGGATCGCGAGCCAGCTGAGCGCGGGAATGAGCGAGAAAATGCCCGCCATCCACGAGGCCGTGCTCGAATACGCGGCGACTTTCAGCGCCTGGATCTGGTTCTTCTGGCCGCCGAACGTGGGCGCCAGCGCATCGACGATGAGCGCGAGAACGAAGGTGCCGACCAGGGCGCCGACATACGATGTCACGGCCATCGTGAGCGCACTCACCATTCCCCACCGATACCCACTGATCCCGACCACTCCCAGGCCGATGAAACTCGCCACGGCCGGAATGGCCGCGAGCGGCATGATGTAGCCAATGTAGAGTGATCCGACCGTGGCCTGTTCGGCGTCGATGACGCCCCATTCGGTCTTTGGGCTCAGCAGGATTGCCTTGGCACGCGCGACCAAACTCATATATCCCTCCCAGCGGCGGTGAGCGACCGTATCGAGTGCGAACGGGCCGAACTTACCGAATCCCCGGAATCGCGGTAACCCCTGCGGCGCCGCTTCAGGTCCGCCCGTACCGCGCATACCACGCGGCGACTTGGGCGTGGTGCGGTGACCAGGCAGCCCACACCGACTCCGCCCAGGCACGCGCCGCTACGGTGATCGCCGCGCCGTCGGCTGTGACCGGCACGTCGAATACCGTGCGGCTCGTCGCGAACGAAGGCGGTTGCAGCCCGTGGAACGCGCCCTTGTGGCCCGACATTCGCGGCACTCTGACGGGACGGCCTTGCACCAGATAGCCGTAGAGGTTGCAGAGGTGCAGGGCAACCGATTGGATCGCCTGCGGATTCGGCGTGCCCGGGTGCTGCGCCGCGTAGGCGTCCACGCACAACTGGCGCGCGATCATGAGCGCCGGCTGGATGGCGAGGACGCTGAGGAGCTCGCCGTATCGCTCCCAGCACCCGGGAGCCGAGGTCATGTAGCGGTGGATCGGGCCGTCCATCACCTGGACGACGGCGCCGCACCCAACGCACGACTCGGTCATCTACCCCTCGAGCTTGTAGATCTCGCGCTTGCCGTGATCGACGAGATCGTGGTAGCCCTGCATGATCCGCTCGAACTCTTTCATGTCGTCCGCTGTGATGCGCATTTTCGGCATGCCGAGCTTGTCGCTGAGCTTCGCCATCGCGGTGAACTTCTCGACCATCGGCCGCACCTTGCCGGGCTGCAGTACATGATATCGCGAAGGAGGTACATGGGCACCTCCGTTGAGGACTCGAGAGAGGTTCATGGCGGTCAGCAGAAGATCTTAGGACGAGCGGTCAGTCAAGACAAGACCGTTGTGTCCGCGTCGGGCGACTACCCCTGATTGCGTGATCGGCCTCGTCGTCCGCCTGCAGCCGATTCGGATCCGCCTTGGAGCGTCAACGCTTTGATGGCCCGTTCGCGTACTGTGTGCGGCGTTCTGCAAGCGGCGCCACGACACTTCCTACCGGCGCACGCAATATCGGCGCAGGTGCGGCGCAGCCAGAGGCGAAGCTCGCGGCGGCATCGTCGGGTTATGTCGATGGCGGCCTCACGCTGTTGTTCGGCGACAGGCTACAGGTTGATGCGCGCATTGGGCGTGGCGCCGGCAGTCCCGTGGCCAGCGAGCGGTTCGTGGGGCGGGGCCTCGCGCGCCGCCTTTAGGTCGGTGTTTCGAACCAGGGGGCTTGTCGCGCGGAGATGCCCCGCCGCGCTTTTGAACTCGTCGCGACGCCATGAGCGCCGTGATGTCAATCGCCTCAGGAGCTGAACGTATGCCGCAACTGCATCTCGATACCGGAAACACGGGATTCATGCTCCTGTGCTCCAGCCTGGTCATGTTGATGACGCCGGGGCTTGCCTTCTTCTACGGCGGGCTGGTCGGCCGGAAGAACGTCTTGGCGATCATGATGCAGAGTTTTGCCTCAATGGGTTGGACCACGGTGCTCTGGTGGGCGTTCGGATTCTCGATGTGCTTCAGCGGCGACCTCAAGAGCGGCACCGACTTCGCCGGAATCATCGGCAACTTCGACCTGGCGTTCCTGCGCGGCGTGTCCCTCAGCACGCCGGCACCTGCGAACGACACAATTCCGTTGATCGTCTTCTTCGGCTACCAGATGATGTTCGCGATCATCACGCCGGCGCTCATCACCGGAGCGTTCGCGAACCGGGTGAGATTCCCGGCGTACATGCTCTTCCTCACCGGATGGCTGGTGCTTGTCTACTTCCCATTCGTGCACATGATCTGGGGCGGAGGGATCATGGCGAAGTGGGGCGTGCTCGATTTCGCGGGCGGCATCGTCGTCCACAACATCGCCGGCATTGCCGCACTTGCGTCGGTGCTCTACGTGGGACGCCGCAAGGTCGCGGACAGCGGGCCGCACTCGATCCCGCTCGTGGCGCTGGGCACCGGACTCCTCTGGTTCGGCTGGTACGGGTTCAACGCCGGAAGCGAATTTCGCGTGGACTCGGTGACGGCCGTCGCGTTCGTCAACACCGATCTCGCTGCGAGCTTTGCCGGCATCGCGTGGCTCGCGATGGACTGGAGGTCGTCGAAGAAGCCGAAATTTCTCGGCTTGCTCACCGGCGCGGTGGCGGGGCTCGCCACCATCACGCCCGCCGCCGGATATGTCTCACCCCAGGCTGCCGTCGCGATCGGAGTTCTCGCCGGCATCGTCTGCTATTACGCCGTCGCGCTCAAGAACCGGCTTCGCTGGGACGACGCACTCGACGTGTGGGGCGTCCACGGCGTCGGTGGCTTTCTCGGGATTCTCTGTTGCGGAGTGTTTGCCAGCACGGCGTTCAATCCCGCGGGCGTCAACGGCCTGCTCAACGGCAACCCGCACTTCTTCCTCGTGCAACTCGCCGCGGTCTGCATTTCATCCGTTTGGGCGTTCGTCTTCACGTATGGCATGCTCTGGATCATCGATCGCGTGACGCCGGTGAAGGTCGACCAGGCGGGCCAGATGCAGGGGCTCGACCAGGCACTGCATGGCGAAGTCGCCTACATAGAGGCGATCTGATCGCGGACTCAGGGTTCTGGTGGTCTCGCCACCCGATCGGGAATATCAGGTCCCGGGAACGACCGCGCGCATCAAGCGCACGGGAATCCCGCCGTTCTTGAACCGCAGCGCCTCGCTGAGGGGGAGCTTGAGCTGCGCATCCATCGCGCGGTCGGCCGAGAGGAACGCGATCGTCCATCCCTCGCACTTGGCGCGCGCGACGTTGCCGAGCTGGGCGTAAAGGTTCCGGACATCGCCGCCGGCGCTCGCGCGCGCTCCGTAGGGCGGATTCGTGAGAACGAGTCCGCGGCCGGCCGGTGGCGTCATCGCGGAAAGCGCCCCGCGATGTACGTCGATATCCGCCGCGACGCCGGCGCGCTCGGCGTTGGCGAGCGTCGCCGCCACTCCCCCGGCATCGCGGTCGCTTGCAGTGATCGACGACTTCGGGCGCGGCAGCGCCTCTTCCCGCGCGCGCGCACGATGTTCGGCGTACTTCCGTGTCGGAGCGCCCGGCCAGCGCTCGCACGCGAACGCGCGCGCAATCCCCGGGGCGATGCGTCGGGCGATCAGCGCGGCCTCGATCGCGATCGTGCCTGAGCCGCACAGGGGATCCACGAGCGGAACGGAGCCATCGTAGTCCATCGCCAGCAGCATCGCGGCGGCGAGTGTCTCGCGCAGCGGCGCCTTTGCCGTCGCGAGCCGGTAGCCGCGCCGGTGCAACAGTTCGCCCGAGCTGTCGGCGCTGATCGTGCAGACGTCGTGCGCGAACCGCACAAGAAAGAGCTGCGCGGGCTGATCGGGCGCCCCTGCATCCGCGTCGTCATCGGCTTCGTCCTTTCCGCCGCCGATCGTCACGCCAGCGACGCGCCGCGTGATCGCACCTGCCACGCGCTGCGCCACCCCGTCCGAATGATACAGTCGTGATTTCCTGCAGGTGACGCGAAGGCGCACGGCGCCGCCGGGCGCGACGAATGCATCCCACGGCACGACGCGCGCGAGCCGCTCCAGTTCGTGGAACGCGGTCGCGCGAAATTCCGCGACACGCACAATCACGCGGCTCGCCGTCCGGAGCCGGAGGTTCGCTTCAAAGAGTTGTTCGTCGCTCGCGGTGAATGCGACGCCGCCGGGATCCGCGGCCGCGCCGCCGCGGGTGCCGCGCTCACGCGGCGCGATGCCGATGGCGCGGAGCTCGGCGACCGCGAGCCGCTCGAGTCCCGGTGCGACCACGGCATAGCAATCACGGCCGACCTTTCTCCGCGATGTCATGGCGCTCCGGCGAGCGACGCGTTCCGCGGAGCTTCGCGTCGAAGCCACCACCTCACGACGCGCCATGAGAGCAGAACGGTGGCGCACGCCGCGTACATCGCTGGATCCGAAATGTCCTTCTTCACTCCCAGCCAGAAATGGATCACGCCGAGCACCGCAATCGGATAGATCAGCGCGTGCAAGCGGTTCCATCGCCTGCCGCCCAGCCTGCGGATGCTGTCGCGCGTGGAAGTGATCACAAGGGGAATCATGAGCAGGAGCGCCGCCATGCCGATCATGATGTAGGGGCGCTTCATGAGATCCTTCGTGAGGTCACCCCAGTCGAGCTGCACGTCGAGCAGCGCGTACGTCAGCCAGTGCAGCATCAGGTACCCGAACGCGAAGAGCCCGAGCGTCCGGCGGTGTTTCGCGAGCCAGTTCCATCCGGCGACCTGCCGGAGCGGGGTGACCGCGAGCGTTGCGATAAGAAAGCGCAGCGTCCACTCCCCCAGGAAGTGCTCGCCCTCCTTCACCGGATTCGAGCCGAAGTGGCGCGTGTGCACCATGATGTCCGACCCCATCGCGCCGAGGGCGATCACGGCGGGAACACAGCTCAGGACGATCAGGACGGCGGAAAACCACTTCGGCTCGCGGAGGGCACGAAGATTCAATTCACCCTCCCGCATCCGCTCTGCGCCCCGTCTTCCTCTTCCGCATCCCGCATCTCAGAAGTTCTTCCGAAGGTCCATCCCGGCGTACATCGACGCGACGTCCGCTGCGTACCCGTTGAACATCAGCGTCTTCCGCCTGAAGAACTCCCCGATCCGCCGTTCGGTCGCCTGGCTCCAGCGCGGATGATCCACCGTCGGGTTCACGTTGCTGTAGAAGCCGTACTCGTCCGGCGCCGCAAGATTCCACGCCGTCCTCGGCATCGTCTCCGTAAACCGGATGCGCACGATCGACTTGATGCTCTTGAACCCGTACTTCCACGGCAGCACCAGCCGCAGCGGCGCGCCGTTCTGGTTCGGCAGCACGCGGCCGTAGACGCCCACGGCGAGCAGGGCCAGCGGATGCATCGCTTCGTCCAGTCGCAGCCCCTCGATGTACGGCCAGGGCAGGACGCTCGTCCGCTCGCCCGGCATCTGCTTCGGATCCATGAGCGTCGCGAACTCCACGAACTTCGCCTTCGCATTCGGTTCCGCGCGCTGAATGACGTTCGCCAGCGGAATGCCGCGCCACGGGATCACCATCGACCACGCCTCCACGCAGCGATGGCGATAGATCCGGTCCTCCACGACACTCGGTTTCAGAAAGTCCTCGAGCTGGTAGTCCGCCGGCTTGTTCACGAGCCCGTCCACGCGGACGGTCCACGGTTTCGTCTTGAAGTTCTTCGCGTTCTGCGAGGGATCGCTCTTGTCGGTGCCGAATTCGTAGAAGTTGTTGTACGTCGTCACGTCTTCCCACGGGGTGGGCTTGTCGTCGTGCTGCAGGCCGTACGGCTTCCCGACCGCTTGCGGCTCCTGCGGCTGCTGCGCGGCCGCCGGCGTGGCGAATCCGCTCGACGCCGCGATCGCGGCCGCACCGATCGCTCCGGCGGTCGTGAGGAACGCGCGGCGGTCGATGTAGTGCTGTTCGGGCGTGATCTCGGACGACGGCAAGTCGGGCGTGCGGCGAATCAGCATGGGCGGCTCCGGGGGACGATGGACTCTATTATACATATCGTTCGGTTAGGTGATCCGACGCATCGTCACCCCGCACCGCCACGATGACGACTCCCGACTGGATGTACCGCTCGCTCTTCGGCAATTCGCTCCTCGACTGGGCCGTCGCGGCGGGCAGTGCGCTCGCCGTCACGGCCGCCATCGTGCTGCTTCGCTGGCTCGTCGTGCACCGCCTGCCCGCGCTGGCCGCACGCACCGAAACGTTGGTGGACGACGCGCTCGTCGAGCTCGCGCGGAGCATCCGCGGGACGTTCGTCGCCGTCATCGCGCTCTGCGTGGCCGGCCTCTGGCTCGACTTCAGCCCGCACGTGCACTCGCTGCTCCGGACCGCCGCGATCGTCGTCGCGGTGCTCCAGGGCGCGCGCTCCGGAACGCGGCTCGTCTCGTGGTGGAGCGAGCACTACGCCGCGCGTCATGGCGACCTCGACCGCACCACGATCACCGCGCTCGGCATCGCCGCGAAGATCGTCGTCTGGGTCACTCTGCTCCTCATCGGCGCCGAGAACCTCGGCTTCGAGATCAAGGGACTGCTCACCGGTCTCGGCATCGGCGGCATCGCGATCGCGCTCGCCCTGCAGAACATCTTCGCCGACCTGTTCGCGGCGCTCTCGATCGTGCTCGACAAGCCGTTCGTCGTCGGCGACACGATTGCCGTGGACGATTTCGAGGGCAGTGTCGAACACATCGGGCTCAAGTCCACGCGCGTGTCGAGCATCAACGGCGAGCAGGTCGTCTTCGCCAACACGGACCTGCTCAAGAGCCGCGTGCGCAACCTCTCCCGGCGGCAGGGGCGGCGCCTCCTCTTCACCGTGTCGATCGACCCGGCGACGAAATCGGAGCGCCTCGCGCGGGTGCCGCAGATCATGGCCGACGTCGTTGGCGCGGAGCCGCGGGCGGCGCTCCGCCGCTCGCATCTCGTGGGCGCCGGCGTGCGCGGATTCGACGTCGAGACGGCAATCCTGATTCCGCACCCGGAGTACAACCAGGCGCTGGACGTGCGGCAGGCGATCCTGCTTGAGTTCTATTCGCGGCTGGAGCGCGAGGGCATCTCGCTGGCGCGTCCACCCGGACTCCTGGCCGGCAGCAGCGACCCAGCGTGAGCGCGAGGGTCGCGCAGCCGCGCTACTCGATGGTCTTCGAGAAGCGGCGCACGCTGACGGCGAAGAGCACCGCGGCGAATACCGTGAGCGCCAGCGTCGGCCTCCACAGTTGCGAGATGCCGATCCCCTTCAGCAGGATCCCGCGAAGAATATTGAGATAATAGGTCAGCGGCAGCAGGAGTCCGATCCACTGCGCGGGAAGCGGCATCGCCACGCGCGGAAAGACGTATCCCGAGAGGAGGATGTTCGGCAGCATGAAGAAGAAGCCGAACTGCATCGCCTGCACCTGGTTGCGAGCGACCGTCGAGATCAGCAGCCCCACGCCGAGGCTCGCCACGATGAACGGGACCGTCAGCAGGTAGAGCAACGGGACGCTCCCCACGGTCGGGATCCTGAAGATCAGCACCCCGAGCGCCATCACCACGGTCATCTGCACGTATCCCACCAGCGCGAACGGCACGAGTTTCCCCAGCATCAGGCTCGGCTTGCCGATCGGCGTCACGATGAGCTGCTCGAGCGTCCCGCGCTCGCGCTCGCGCACGATCGCCGTGCTCGTGATGAGCGTCATCGTGAGTGTGAGGAGGATGCCGATCACGCCCGGCACGATGAACACCGCGCTGCGCTGCTCGGGATTGTACCAGGGACGCACGCGCATGTCGATCGGCGGCGGCGCGCGGTAGTGCTCGGCGATGATCGTCGCACCGCGGGCGAGCGCCGCAAGCTGCGCCCCGGAGATGGCGCTCGACGACGACTGCGGGTCGGCCGCGTCCACGATGATCTGCGCCACCGCCGTGCGGCCGCGCTTGATGTCGCGCTCGTAGTCGGGCGGGATCACGAGCGCGGCACTCGCCGTTCCGCTCTCGATCGCGTCGCGCAGGGCGGCACGGTCGGCGACCGCGCCGACGAGGTCGAAATTCCCGGTGTTGATCATCACCGCCACGAGCGCGCGGCTTTCCGCGGTGCGCGATTCGTCGAGCACGACGGTCTTCAGGTGCCGCACGTCCGTCTGGATCGCGTAGCCGAAGAGCACGAGCTGAATCGCGGGCAGGCCGGTCATCACCGCGAACGTGAGCCGGTCGCGGCGCATCTGGATGAACTCCTTCCAGAGCATTGGCCAGAAACGGGCCTCGCGAATCCGGACGAACCAGCTCACGCGGCCGCGCCCTCGTCGCGCCGCTGCAGTTCGATGAACACATCCTCGATCGTGGGCTGGCCGAACTGCGCGAGGATCTCACCCACGGTGCCGAGGCCGATGAGGCGGCCGCGCGAGAGAAAGGCGAGTCGCTGGCAGCGTTCGGCCTCGTCCATGTAGTGTGTCGTGACCAGGATCGTCGTGCCCTGGGCCGCGAGCTCGTAGATCGCCCTCCAGAACGCGCGACGCGCCGCGGGATCGACGCCCGCGGTAGGCTCGTCGAGGAAGAGCATCTCCGGTTCGTGCGCGGTGGCGCACGCCAGCGCGAGACGCTGCTTCCAGCCGCCGGAGAGCGTGCCCGCGAGCTGGCCGCGCAGCGCCGAGAGCCCGATCTCGTCCATGTGCTTTTCGAGGCGCTCCATGCGCAGCCGTCCGTGCAGGCCGTAGACGGTCGCGTAGAAACGAAGGTTCTCGTACACGGTGAGGTCGTCGTAGAGTCCGTAGCGCTGCGACATGTAGCCGATCTTCGTGCGGATGAATTCGGGTTCCTGCGCGACGTCATGGCCGACCACGGTCGCACGGCCGCTGGTGGGCGTGAGGAGGCCGCAGAGCATGCGGATGGTCGTGGTCTTTCCCGAGCCGTTCGGCCCGAGCAGGCCGAAGACCTCGCCGCGATGGATCGAGAGATCGAGATCATCGACCGCGACGAGCCCGCCGTGAAATACCTTGCGAAGTCCCGCCGTCACGACCGCTTCCGCTCGCGGCCCGCCTTCGTTCACGGCTTGGCCGCAGGCAGGGGAGCGTCGATGTGCACGGTGACCGGCAGGCCGGCCTTGAGCATTCCGGTGCTGTCCGCGAACTCGATCTTCACGCCAAACAGCAGGTCCGAACGTTCCGTTTCGGTGAGCGCCACGCGCGGCGTGTACTCCGCGTGCGAGCTCAACGCGACGACGCGCCCCTTGAACTCGTGGTCGGGAAACTTGTCCAGCAGCGCGCGGACATTCTGCCCCACACGCACTCGCGGGAGGACGGCTTCGGAAACGTACACGCGCACCGTCTGGCGGCCGGTCTGCGCCACGGTCAGCGCCGCCTGCCCCGCGCCGATGACCTCTCCCGGTTCCGCGGAACGGTCGGTCACCGTGCCCGTGACGGGCGAAACGAGGACGAGGTCGCGTGCGGTCGCGAGTGCCGACGCGACGGACGCGCGGGCGCCCCGCGCGTCGGCCTCCGCCGCATGAATCCGCTCGGGCCGCGTTCCCTCGCGAAGCAGCTGCAGCTGCGCGCGCAACGCGTCGCGATGTCCGGCGGTGCTCGCGGCGAGCGCCCGTGCCGCGTCGAAGTCCTGTGCGCTCACGGTCTGCCTGGTGGCGAGCGGCCTCAATCGCTCGACGTCCTTCGCCGTACGATCCGCCGCCGCTTCGGCCGCCACCAGCTCGGCCGCGGCGCTCGCGATCTCCCCGGCACGCGGTCCATGCTCCGCTTCCTGGAACGCGGCTCCGGCGGACGCCGCCTTCGCCTCGCGCTGCGCGACATCGGACGAAAGCGTGGGAATGGTCAGTACCGCGAGCGTGTCCCCCGCGCGGACGGTGGCGCCCTCGTCCACGAGGACCTTCGAAACCCGCCCCGCGGAAACGGGCGAGATGTCAATCGTGACGACTTCCAGCGTGCCAGTCGCCTCGACGGTGGAGGTCGACGCTTTCGTGCACGAACAGAGCGCGAGCAGGCAGGCCGCCGGTAGGGGGATGCGCATGGAAGTACTTTAACCTGTCGCGAGTGATGCGCGAGGCCCGCACGGCGCTCGACGCCGGCGCCCGAGTGACACAGATTCGTTCCGTCCGGCTGTACGAATCCCCAACGAGGAGAGACCATGGCCGCCCCAGCCCCCCAGACCATCGCAAATCATCGCCGGTACGACCCGGCATGGCACTTCGTCGGCGCCATGATCGTGCTGCTCGGTGTCATCGCCGCCGCCGTGCACGCCTTTCGTGGCGAGGGCTACTACAACTGGTGGATGGTGGTCTACACGATTGGTGTGATGCTGTGCGTGTTCCGCGCTCGCGCGCAGACCCTCGTCGTGCAGGACCGTGTCATACGACTCGAGATGCGGCTGCACTTGAAAGAGGTGCTCGCCCCGGCGTTGGCCGCGAGGATCGGAGAGCTCAGCGTGAGCCAGCTCGTCGGGCTTCGCTTCGCCTCGGACGCCGAACTCCCCGGGCTCGTCGAGCGCTGCCTCAATGGCCAGCTCGCCAACCGCGAGGCCGTCAAGAAGGAGATCAAGAACTGGCAAGCCGACTGGCAGCGCGCCTGAGGAAGACCGTGGGGTTTCTCATCAACGCCTGGATCTGGACGATGCTGGTCGGCTCGATCATCGTCGGCACGCCGCTGGTCGCCATCGTGTGGGCTGTCACCGCGCCGTTCGATCCCGGCCGCTACGCCGCCGGAAGGTTGTTCCGGCTGATCGGCGTATTCGCCGTGAAGATGAATCCGCTCTGGCATTTCGAGACCACCGGCCGGTTCGTGCAGGATCCGCGCCGGCCGTACGTCGCGGTGAGCAATCACGAGTCGTACGCCGACATCTTTCTCATCTCCCACCTTCCGTGGGAGATGAAATGGATGTCGAAGGAGACGTTGTTCAGGATCCCCTGCATGGGATGGATGATGCGGATGGCCGGCGACATCCGGATCGTTCGCGGCGAGCGGACGAGCGCGATCAAGGCACTGGCCGCGGCGCGGGATCGCCTCGCGAAGCGCGTGAGCGTGATGATCTTCCCGGAGGGAACGCGATCGCGCGGCAAGGGCTTGCTGCCGTTCAAGGACGGCGCGTTCCGCGTCGCGATCGAGACGGGCGCACCCATCCTTCCGCTCGTGGTCGCCGGCACGCGACGCGCCATGGCGAAGGGGAGTTTCCGCTTTCAGAAAGCTCGCGCCTGCGTCAAGGTCCTCGATCCCATCGAAACGAAGGGGATGACGCTCGATGACGTCGGCGCGCTTCGCGACCGGGTTCGCGCGCTGATCGAGGAGGCGCACGCGCGCCTGTTGCGGGAACTCGACAGTGGCGAGCCCGCCTGACTATTCTCGCTACCCGGGATTCGGCAGCAACGCGCCGTGCCAGCTCCCCGCCGCGGAAACCTCGAAGCGCGCCCGATAGTCGCCCGCGCTCGTGATGGTCGTGTCGAACACCGGCGTGGAGCCGTCGGCGCCCCCGCGTCGCGCTAGTGCCTCGAAGTCGTCGCGGGAGAGCGTGCAGACCAGATCACCGGGCCCGCGGAAGAACACGAGGCCGCCGCCGACCATCGACGATCCCACCGCGCGTTCGAGTGCCTGGAGCATGTGAAAGAGCTCGTCGATCGAGCAGCCCGACGCTCCTTCCGTTCGTTGGTCGACGCCGATCACGAGAAAGCGCTCGTCCCGCCATTCGCGCGCCGCGGTGAGCGGATGCCCGTGCGCCTTCCATTGCAGGAGGTACGCGTCCACCGCGGCAAGCAGCTTCGCGGCATCGACGTCGTCCACCGGAGCGGCTGCGCCGAAGATCCACACACGCGCGTCGTCCGGCAGTTTGTCGAAGGTCGTCAGCGGCATTTGCGTCTCTTGCGTCTGGAGGCGAACGTTTCCGTCCATGGAATCTAACATCGAGGCCCGTTCGTGACTGCCGCTCCTACGCTTGCCGATCGCCGGTCGTTCCTCGGCTACTTCGCCGGCCTCGGGCTCGGCGCGACGCTCTTCCCCGGCGTCCTCTGGGCTCGCGTCGCGAGCGGGATCGAGGTGAACGACGCCGCGATCGTGGCCGCCGCAGAGATCGCCGGCCTTACGTTCAGCGAAGACGAGCGCAAGCAGATGCTCGCCGGCCTCAAGGGACAGCCGCAGACCCTCGCGGCCCTGCGCGCGGTTCCCCTCGACAACGGCGTGGCGCCCGTTCTGGTGTTCGATCCGCTGCCGTCGATGACCGAACTGCCGAAGGGAGTTTCCAGAGCTCCGGTGCGATCGAAGGCCGCGACGCGATCCGTTCCGTCGAATCTCGAGGAGCTGTGCTTCGAGCCCGTGACGGTGCTGAGCGAGCTCGTGCGCACCAGGAAGGTCACGAGCACCACCCTCACGCACATGTACATCGCCCGCCTCAGGCGCCTCGACGAACGGCTGAAGTGCGTGGTGACATTCACCGAGGACCGTGCCCTCCGGCAGGCCGCCGACGCGGACGCGGAGATCGCTCGCGGAAAATACCGCGGCGCGCTGCACGGAATTCCGTGGGGCGCGAAGGACCTCTTCGCCGTGAAGGGATATCCCACCACGTGGGGAAGCGCGCCGTTCAAGGATCAGCAGTTCAACGAGGACGCGACGATCGTCCAGCGCCTCGACGCCGCGGGCGCCGTGCTCATCGCGAAACTCACGCTGGGCGAGCTCGCTATGGGCGACGTCTGGTTCGGCGGCCGCACGAACAATCCGTGGAAGCTCGACTCGGGCTCCAGCGGCTCGTCCGCCGGCCCCGGTTCGGCAACCGCCGCCGGATGCGTCGGCTTCGCCGTCGGAACGGAGACGCTCGGCTCCATTTCTTCGCCGTCGTCCACCAACGGTGTCACCGGGCTGCGTCCGACGTTCGGCCGAGTCCCCCGCACCGGCGCGATGGCGCTCGTCTGGTCCATGGACAAGATCGGGCCGATGGCGCGCTCCGTCGAGGACGCCGCGCTCGTCTTCAACGCGCTGCACGGCCCCGACGGCCGCGACCGCTCGTGCCGGGCCGCACCGTTCAGCTGGGACGCCGCCGCCCCGCTCGCCAGGATTCGTGTCGGATTCGTGAAGAGTGCGTTCGATTCCACCGAGCGGCATCCGCTCAAGGCGTTCGACGACGCCGCGCTAGACGTACTTCGCAAGCTCGGATCACCGCTCGTGCCGGTGGAGCTGCCCGACGCCCCGTACAACGCGATGCGCATCATCCTCGAAGCGGAAGCCGGCGCGGCGTTCGACGAGCTCACCCGCTCGGGCCGCGTACGGGAGATGGCGCAGCAGGGGCCCAACGCCTGGCCGAACACGTTCCGGCGGGCCCACCTGATCCCTGCGGTGGACTACATCAACGCCAACCGTATTCGGGCGCTGGCGATCGAGAAATGGGCCGATCTCTTCAAGAGCGTGGACGTCATCGTGACGCCCACCGGGGCCGCGAACCAGCTCATCGCGACCAACCTCACCGGTCACCCCGCGTGCATCGTGCCGAACGGATTGCGCGACGGAACTCCCGCCAACATCTCGATCACCTTCCTCGGATCACTGTTCGGCGAGGCGAACCTCTTGCGCGTAGCGCACGCCTACCAGCAAGCCACGGGATTTCACCTGAGCCATCCCGCGCTCGGGTGATCGAGGGCACGTCGCCATCACCCTCGGTCGCTCCCGGATGACGCACCGGGCGCGCTGCCCGATCTAACCGAAGAGCCGATTCCAGAGCGAGCGGGTTTCGCCCTTCGCCTGGATCGGTGGTACGCGAAGCGGCGGCTCGCCCGCGAGCAGGCGCCCCGGATTGATCATCGTCAGCAGCTCGGCCTGCTCGCCGAAGCCAGCGTCACCCATCGCCCGCACGAATCGCTGCATTCCCGGCTCGCCGCGCGCGTGATAGTCGCTCGTCACATAGTCCGCCTCGCCCGCCAGGAGGATGCGCCGCGCATGACCAGCCGCGATCTTGCCATAGTTGCCAAACAGGGATCCGGCGTTCATCGCAAGGAATGCGCCCGCCTCGCGAAATCGCCCGAGCTCCACGAGCGAAGGGTCGAGGTTTCGGTACCGTTCCGGATGCGCAATGACCGGCGTCCATCCTCGTGTCTTCAGTTCCACGAGCGCGTACTCGGCGTTCACCGGCGGCACGCGCAGCATCGGATATTCGACGAGCACGAACGGTCCACCCGCGAGGCGAAGCCTGTCGTCCGCGAGGTCGGGGTCGGGCATGTCGAGCATCACCTCAACGCCACGTTCGACGCGCAGCGCGCTCCCCGCACGCGCGGCGTCTTCTGCGACGACGGCGCGAAGCGACTCCCATCCGGCATCGAGCGCCGCGAGCCTTGCCTCGAATTTCGCCTGGTCACGCGTGAGCGAGCCCTCGAAGTGCGGCGTGGTGATGATCTGCGTCACGCCTTCGGCCCGAAAGCGCTCCAGCGCCGACCTGCTGTCCGCGGGCTGCCGCGCACCATCGTCCACGCCCGGCACGAGGTGGCTGTGGAAGTCGGTGAGGACTTTCGGAACGCTCACGGGTGGGACATTAGCGCCGGTCCTGGTTGACGCGATACCACGCCACCGTCTCTCGCAGTCCCGCGTCGAACGGCGTGTGCGCGCGGAACCCGAATGCCGCCGCGGCCCGGCTCGTGTCCAGTGCGCGGCGCGGCTGGCCGTTGGGTTTCGTCGCGTCCCACACGATCGAGCCGGTGAATCCCACGGCGAGCCCGACGTGCCGCGCGAGCTCGTCGATCCGGATCTCGGCGCCGCTCCCGACGTTCACCGGGTCGGAACCGTCGTAGCGCTCGCTCGCGAGCAGGATCGCGTCGGCCGCGTCGTCCACGTAGAGGAACTCCCGCGTCGGCGTCCCGTCGCCCCAGAGCGAAACCTCCCGGGCGCCGCTCGCGACCGCCTCGGTCATCTTCCGAATGAGCGCCGGAATCACGTGCGAACCCTCGGGATCGAAGTTGTCGCCCGGTCCATAGAGATTGACCATCAGGAGGTGGATCGCGTTGAAGCCGTACTCGGCCCGATACGCCTGTGACTGGACGAGCAACATCTTCTTCGCGATGCCGTACGGCGCGTTGGTCTCCTCCGGATAGCCGTTCCACAGGTCGTCCTCGCGAAACGGCACCGCCGTGAACTTCGGGTACGAGCAGATGGTGCCGACGCCGACGAACTTCTCGACGCCCGCCAGCCTCGCCTGTTCGAGGGTCTCGATCCCCATCACCACGTTGTCGTGGAAGAACCGGCCCGGATGCGCCCCGTTGGCGCCGATTCCGCCGACGACCGCCGCCAGGTGGATGACGAGATCCGGTCTTGCGTCGCGATACAGCCGTTGCACGGCCGCGCGATCGCGGAGATCGTAGTCCCGCGACCGGGGCACCGTGATCGCCTTGCATCCTCGCGCCTCGAGCCGCGCCACCACGCGCCGGCCGAGAAAGCCGGCACCGCCGGTGACGACGACGCGCGCAGAGGAGAGTTCCATGACCTCGGGCAACTTACGAAGACGCGCGCGGACGCCGCTACTGGCTTGTTGCTACAGGTCAGCAGAGAGTTCGTGCTGGAGCGCTCCCGCGAGCGTCGGGTAGTCGAACCGGAAGCCGGCGACCTCGAGCCGCCGTGGCATCACCCGCTGACTCGCGAGCATCGTTTGCCCCGCCATCTCGCCGAACAGCCCGCGCAACGCGAACGCCGGAACGGGAATGACCGCCGGCCGCCGCACGACGCGCCCGAGCGTCGCCGTGAACTCGGCGTTCGTCACGGGATGCGGCGCGACGGCGTTCAGCGGCCCATGCAGGCCGTCCGACGTGATGACGAAGCGAATCACACGAACGAGGTCGTGCAGCGCGATCCAGCTCATCCACTGCCCGCCCGATCCGAGCCGGCCGCCAACTCCCAGTCGAAACGCCGGTAGCATCTTTGCGAGCGCGCCGCCTCCGGGACTCAGCACGATCCCGAACCGCAGTTGCACCGATCGCACGGGCGCTCCCTGTGCCGCGAGCTCCCACTCGCGCACCACGCCAGCCAGAAAATCCGTGCCCGGGCGACTCTCTTCCGTGAGTTCCTCGCTGCCGCGATCGCCGTAGAATCCGATCGCCGACGCACAGACGAACACGCGCGGCGCCGGCTGCAGTTTCGCGATTGCGTCGACGACCCTTCGCGTGCCGGCCACGCGGCTCTCGAGGATCTCACGTTTGCGGCGCGCCGTCCATCGCACGGCGATCGGCGCGCCCGCAAGATGCACTACGACATCCGCGCCGCCGAGCTCGGGGCGGTCGCGCGGCACGGCGATGACGTCGTCCCCGCTCGCCCGAACCGCGTGCGCGAGCGCGCCTCCGATCAGCCCGCCTGCCCCCGTGATGGCGACTTTCAGCGCGTCACTCCTCCGGAAGCTCCAGGCTTCGCCATAGATACCACGCCGCGTATGTGCGGTAAGGTGCGTAGCTCGCGCCGATCTTCTTCATCTGCTTCGCGGTGGGCAGCTTGCGCATTCGGCGCAGCTTCTGCACCGCCTTCTGCACGCCGAGGTCGAGTTCGGGGAACACGTCGGGCCGGCCGAGCCGAAACATCAGCACCATCTGCGCGGTCCATGGCCCGATGCCGCGCACACTGACGAGCGTCTCCATCACCGAGTCGTCGTCCATCTCATGGATCTCGAGGATGGCGAGCGACCCGTCGTGTGTACGCCGCGCGAGCTCCTTCACGTACTCGACTTTCCGGCCGGAGAGCCCGGCCGCGCGGAGCTTCGTGACAGGGAACTTCAGGAAGTCCGCGGGCGTCGGCCGCTTGCCGTCCTTGAGCGCGAGCACGCGCGAATAGATGGTCTGCGCGGCCTTTCCCGAGAGCTGCTGGCCGATGATGCTGCGCACGACGTGGTCGAAGTGGGTACCGTCGGCGCGCGGGACCAGCTTGTACGGGCCGACCCGGTCGATGATCGCACCGAGCGCTGGATCGGCGCGGCGAAGGTGGTTCAGGGCTTTGCGGTGCATGCCGTATGCTAGTAGTTCGGATGCTGGATGGGAGATGGGGAGGCAGTGCGACCTTAGCCTCCTGCGCTCGCCGCTCCCGCCATTCTGAGCGTGGCGTCCTGAACGATGCGGCCCGCATCCGGCCCGGCAACAAAAAGAAATTCGCGGTTCGTCAGATGGCTCACCCGGCCGACCTTTTCGCCTTTCGGATTATGGATCCCGATCTGCGCCCCGACGTACCGGCGGAAATCCACCGGCACCGCCGCCACTTCACCGTACGTCGCTTCGAGCAGCGCGACGAGGTCGTCATGCGCGAAATACCCTTCGTTGCTGAATGAGACGATCAGATGCTTCGCGGGAATGGTCTGCACGAGCGACTCGAACGACGCCCAGGATCGTCCCTTCGCGTTGTACGCGCTCTTGGTGACGCGGCAGTCGATCCGCTTGCGCGCGACACCGTACGATTCTGGCGCGTCGTCGCGGACCAGCGTCTCCCAGATGTGATAATTCGAGAAATACGAATGCTGGTTGTACGGCGGGTCGAGATACGCGATGTCCACGGGCGCCATCGCCGCCGCCAGTGCGTTCGCGTCCTCGCGCAGCGCGACGCCGGCGCCCGGGATGAGCAGGGGCATCCGCAGCTCCATCGCGTTGAACGAGCGCGGCGCCCACTCCTTGAGGTACGCCATCTGCAGTCCCGTGGTCGAGTCCACACGATCCGCCGCCTCGAGAAGCGAGGTCAGGAGGATCGCGCGCTCGACGCGATCGCCGGCGATCCGCTCGATCTCCTCGCGGATCGCGTCGATGCGGCGGCCATTCGCGGGCTGGAAGTAGCGCGAGTCCACGCAGAACGTCTTTGTGAAGTAACCGTCGCGGCCCGGCAGCGCATTCAGGTGGGCGAGCTTCGCCGCCGTGAGCGGGCCTGGATGTGATTCCGCGTCGGCCTCGATGTACGCGATCGCCAGGACCTCGGAGTACGACGCGAGGTCGTTCGCCGTCACGTGGAAGTGCGCGCGCTTGAGCGCCTGCGCCACGCGCGTCGTCCCCGTGAACATGTCGCAGAACGATTGCGCGCCGGTGCGTTCGCGAATCGCCTTGGCGTACGCGAGGATCCTCGGCACGAGCGTGCGCTTCGAGCCGATGTACTTGATCACGAACGCACGATACGCGAGCGCTCGAACGCGATCAGCTCGCGGCGCAGGATCTTCCCCGAGGGCGATTTCGGAATCTTCTCTATGAACTCCACCGAGCGCACCTTCTTGAAGGACGCCACCTTGCCGGCCACGTACTGCATGAGCTCCTCGGAAGTTACGTCCTGTCGCGTCACGACGAACGCCTTGGGTACCTCGCCGGCCTCTTCGTCCGCCATCGGGATGACGGCGCAATCCGCCACGGCCGGATGCGTGAGCAGCACGCCCTCGAGCTCCGCCGGCGCGACCTGGAAGCCTTTGTACTTGATGAACTCCTTCAGCCGGTCCACGATGTAATAGAAGCCGTCCGGGTCCACGTACCCGACGTCGCCCGTCCGCAGCCACCCGTCAATGTCGATCGCCTGCGCCGTCGCCTCGGGATTGTTCAGGTATCCCTTCATCACCTGCGGGCCGCGGATCAGGAGCTCGCCCTGCTCGCCCTTCTCGACGTCGCGCCTGGTCTCCACGTGCACGATCCGGCACTCGGTGTTGGGCACGAGCAGTCCGCACGAACCGTGGCGCACGAACGCCGGGTCCTCGGGCGTGAAGTGCGTGACCGGGCTCGTTTCGGTCATCCCGTACCCCTGCTTCACCACGCAGCCGATTCGCGCGGCGCAGCTCTCTTCGAGTTCGCGCCCCATCGGCGCCGCCCCGGAGGTCACGAACTTCAGCTTCGACAGGTCGAACTGATCGACCATCGGATGCTTTGCCAGTGCGAGCGCGATGGGCGGCACCAGGAACGCCCGCCGCACGCCGTACGTCGAGGTGAGCCGCAGGTATTGCTCGAGATCGAACTGCGGCATCGTCACCACGCACCCGCCCTTTCGCAGCACGCCGCACAGCACGACCAGCATCCCGTAGATGTGAAAGAACGGCAGCACTCCCACGAGGTGGTCGCCCGGCGCGGTGCTGTCGCTGAACTCGATCTGCGCGAGGTTCGCCACCAGGTTGCGGTGCGTCAGCATGACGCCCTTCGGAAGGCCCGTCGTCCCGCTCGAGTACGGCAGGGCGACCACGTCCTGCGCCGGCTCCACCTTGTGCGCCGCATGTCCGTGGGTCGGCGCGCCCGACGCAAAGGATGCGAACGGTGTACACCCCGGCGCGTCGACCCAGGAAATCACCTCCTTGATCTCCGCCGCGGCCGCCGCCGCGCAAGCCCGTTCCGCGAGCTGCGGCGCCGTCACGACGATCGTCGCGCCGGAGTCCTTCAGCTGGCGCGCGAGTTCCTCGGCGCCGTATGTGGGATTCGCCGTGGTGTTCACGCCGCCAAGTTCCGCGACGGCGAAGAAGACCGCGGCGTATTCCGGCACATTCGGGCTGTAGAGGCAGAGGACGTCTCCACGCGTGAATCCCCGCGCGACAAGCGCCGCGCGGCAGCGTCCGATCATCGTCCGCAACTCGCCGTACGTCAGCGAGCGGCCGCTTGGCCCGTCGATCATCGCCGGCTCGTCCCACCACTCTCCCGCGTGCTCGAAGACGAACTCACCGATCGTCACGTCCGGGATCGGCACTTCGGGAAAGGGGCTGCGCAAGATCATGGGCCCGCTCGCATCCATGGGGTTTCCGACGATCGCGATTTCGACTGTTATAGCTCCGGGTCCGGCCGGCGGCAATGTTCGGCGGACGCATCCCGGACACGGGCGCGCTCTTTACATTCAGGAGAATCTCAGGAGTGGGATCATGTTCTCAGGCGAGCAGGTCGCGGCGCTCTTCGCCGGACTCGGCATCACGCACGTCGTCACCGTCCCCGACAGCACCATCGGGAAAT
>OCZT010000976.1_pt1 | contig 29369 bp, 31 predicted proteins | sample 1539031 | NCBI WGS metagenome assembly OCZT01 (sample SAMEA3539308, study PRJEB22396) | soil metagenome | biome: tundra; feature: field; material: soil | place: USA | collected 2010-05 | depth 0.15 m | reverse complement strand
CCCCCGCGGAGGAACCGCAGCAGGGGCCGACCTACCAGCGGCACCACGCCCGTGATCTCAGTACCCACCTTCGTGGCGAAAAACGCCAGCTCGTTCCATGGGAGAAGATAGCCGCTGAAGCCAAAAGCAATGCAAATAAGAAGGAGAAAGACGCCGGTCACCCATGTTATCTCGCGCGGAGCGCGATAGGCGCTCAAAAAGTAGACGCTGAACATATGTATGAACAGCGCGGCAATTAGAAGATTTGCCGACCAGCTATGAATGCTTCGGATAAGCCAGCCAAACTGCACCTCGGTAATAATGAACTGAACGCTCTCAAAGGCCATCTCCGCGCTCGGCCGGTAGTAAAGCAGCAGCATGATGCCGGTCGTTACCTGCACGATGAAAAGGAAAAGCGTCATTCCGCCGAAGTAATACCAGATAGAATGACGATGCAGCGGCACCTCTTTGTGCTCGGCTAACTCGATCGCTGTGTTGATGCCAAGCCTCTCGTCAAGCCAGGTGCGGACGGCCTCTTTTTTTATCATGCTTTTGTCACCGTAATGTCGTCACCTTTTACATTTACCGTATATTCCTCAAGCGGCCTCGGAGGCGGACCGCTTACGTTTTTACCGTTAAGGTCGTACTTGCCGCCATGACAATTACACACTATCTGTTTTCCGGCGGGATCGTATTGCACAATGCAGTCAAGGTGCGTACAGCTTGCCGAGAATGCCTTAACATCGCCCGATACCGTGCGAATCAGGATTCCGGGCTTGCTGCCGAACTTGAATATCTTCCCGCTGTTCGGGGGAATATCGTTGAGCTTGCCGCCGGAAACCGAGTTCTGCACCGCCTCGACGATTTCGGGGGGAACCATGAATTTGAATATCGGATAGAGAATGGCCCCCAGTGTCGCGACAACGCTGGTACCAAGCAGGATATTCAAAAAACTACGGCGTGTCGGACTGGTATTATCTTTAGGGTCCATATTTGTCCGTTCAACTTGTAAGTTTAATAACTCAGAAAGGGCTCCTTTCGAGAACCCCCTCCGAGCATGATGGTTTACTTGTTATTACGACCGTCTGCGACAAGGAACACAGAGCCGATCGCAATCCAAAATCCCGCTTTTAGCCATGCCGCGGATTGGACCGCGTCCAGAAGTGCTATTCCAAAGAACAGGATGAAGATAATAAATCCATTTCCGAATTTGATCGTCTTCATTACGGAGTCCATAGCTAGATCACTTGCTGAACGCAGCCCTCAAAACATCAACTACTAACGAGTATCAATATGTCGTCCAAAGTATATCCGCAATGATGTATATGGCATATGTGCGGTGTAGTTCTGGGCGATGAAAGGATAGATCTTCGGTATCTCTTTGTACGAATAGTATTGATAACCGAGGTTCCAATCAACGTTCTTCGTCAATTTGATCACCATTCGCACCTCCGGCGTCTGGTATCTCAATGGGAATGAGGTGATTATGTCCTGCGGACGCGTCGCCGCAAGGTTACCCTGGCCTTTGTCATCGCTTATGCGATAGCTCGCATATAGTGAGACGCGGTTGATCGGCCTTGCCGAGACGTCGAAGAAGAAATAGTTCTCACGCAGGTAATAAAAACTCTTCCCAAGATACCACTGCGTCGTCGGGAATAACGGGGCTCCGACCGGAACGATAATGTCCGTATTCGCGGTCTGCCGATTCATTGTGTAACCGCCGCTGATCGAAAGGTCAGAACGCGGAGTCCAATCGAGGCTGCCAGAGAAGTATCTGCTTTTTGTATCAGCAACGGTATTCTGCGTCGGGAATGCTAGCATAGTACCGCTGGCGGCAATATCCTCTGAGGATCCGGGATCTTTGTTGTCCTTGATAACGGCTGAAAGGTTGAGGGTAAACTGCTTTGCATGGGTCACGCTTCTAACGCGGAAGTTAAAGACGTCATTGTTGGCAAGCCGTGTGAACGGATTGTCAGCAGTTCCCTTTTCCAGATCGGCATAGATCGACCAATTCTTCATTGGTTTGATCCGGGTGCCGGCAATAAAGGTGTTGGTCTTGTTCGTAAACGTATCAGCCGCTAAGACCGCGGGTGTCGTGCTCAAGAAATTAAAATCGAGTTCACCCAAGTTGACCTTTCGGTTTGTATAACGATAACCGAAATTGAATCCCAGACGATCGTTCACCTGATAATCCGCCTCGATCAGGTTGGAAAGCCGACGGTAATCCTGCTCACGCCATCCACCGATGCTCGAGTTCTGATCCGGACGCGGGAGCCCGGCCGAAGTTCGGCTGATAAGGTATTCAAGGAACACGTTTCCACCGGAAATGTGAAATTGGTCAAAGGTGAATGTATTCGAGATCGTGAATTTGTCCGTTGCACGATATGTAAGTCCGACATCGGCACGCGTCTGGGGACGACGCGAAGAGCCGTTAGTGTTGATCTGATCAAGAGCGATGAGCGGATTTGTTGTACTTGAGATGCCGCCGCTTCCCATATCAGCCTGGGTAAATGTCGTCTTTCCCAGCGAATATATGATCCGACCTGTATAATCCAGCTTCTTCGCAAAGGTCCTTTGCGAATAGAAGTTCACGTAGTCGTTTGTGCCCTTAGTCGGCACCTCCCTCGTGAACGATGTAATGAACGTTGCGGGATTGGTATCGGTACCGATAAAGGAGGAACTATCGGCAAAAAACCTTGTACTGTCCTTGAAGGTACGGTGGCCGTAATTAAGACCGACATTGAATCCTAATATCTTGTCATCAACCCCGAATCTAAAGTCATCCGATCTGTTCTGATTCTCGCTGTTTACAGCGGTTTCGTCGCCGCTTATTCGTCCGGCAGGACCTGAGAACGCCGGCAAGCGTATGGTCCACAAACCAGGGCCGCTCGTATGGTTGAACGAATATCCGACTTTGAACCTTAGATCACTCTCCGGAAACAACGTAAAATCAAAATCCCCAAACTGGTGATTTGTGTTCAAGAAATGGAGCGATGTGGTCGGTGTTCTCGAATAAACGACCGCATGACTGATCAGGTTGTTGTAATAAGTTACTCGCCGCACGTTCGCATCAAATTTGTAGATCCCGTTCTTGTCCATTTTCATTCTGAACGCGCCTGACGGATCTGCACCCCAGCCGCTCGTTGTGAGCAGAGCCGAGTCAAAGGGTCCGTCGCCTTTCTTGTTTTCGACAAGGAAGCTCGAATCGAAAGTGCGAAAGCCGGCTCTATAATTGAGATCGCTTCGGAATTTGTCAACATCTCCGTTTTGAGAGAGCCCGCGGACGCCAAATTCAACGCTCGAAGTTACTTGATAATTACTTTCAGGTACAGGCGCCGTTGTTGACGACGTCGTTGACGAGGTTGAAGGTGACGGTACCGGGGATTGTGCCCGTAATGCTGTCGAAAGAGCCAGAGAGGCAATTACGATAAAGCTTACGGACAGGAATTTGTTTGTTCTTTTATTGGTGTCCATAATTTCCTCCGGTATCGTTATCTAAATAAGCGATTGCTTGAGTTTGAGCCGTGAATAGCCGAGTGACAGACCGTGCATTCCTGGTATCTAACGTTTGCCTGGTTATGTAAACTCGGTGCCTGCGGCGATTCCTCGTCCGCGATGCCGGTATGGCATTCGAAACAGAGTTGCCTTACCTGAGCACGCTTGAGCATCTTGGGATTGGATGATCCGTGCGGGATGTGGCAAACGGTGCAGCCTTCGGTCTTAGTAGGTGCGTGTTCGTACACGAACGGACCCGCTTTATTGGTGTGGCACTTGACACATACCGCATCGACGCCGACCGCCAACTTAGTTTGCTTTGATTCAAAACCTCCGTGGGCGTTATGACAATCGGTGCACTTCATCGTGCCCTCGAGCACTTTGTGGTGAAACGGTTTCGAAAACTGCGATTTCATTTCGTTGTGGCAAGTAAGGCATAACTGCGGCTCGCTTTGTTTGAGCATCAGCTCATTTGCCTCGCTGGGGCGCTGCGTCGATGCGACGCCGACAAACGCCATCGAGCCGGCCTTCATGTCCGGATGTCCATTCCCATGTGGTGAATGGCAATCGGTGCAGCCTATATTGTTTCGCCAGTGTTCGCCGCGTCGATATTCACTGTGACTCTCACGTCCGGCGTGGCATGTTAGACAGGTCTCGGAGATCTCCTTGGCGTTCTTCTTTTCAAATCTGATTATCGAATCTTGTACGGTTGGATCTTCGATGTGTTTTCCGCCCGGTCCGTGGCATGATTCGCAGCCGACGACCTTGTCCTTCCAGGCAGGGATACTTGCGAGTTTCGCGTGTTTCGTCGGTTCAAAGTTTTTGAATTGATCTTCGTGACAAGCCTTGCAGGTTTCACTTCCGACGTAGTCGCCCGTTTTATCGGCTGCCGTTGCCGGAGGCACGATCGAGTCGGCGTCCGCTGAAACGGTAGCAACGGTTGAAAACATTCCCGAAGCCACCCACGCAAGAACAAGTAGCGAGAAGACCGTTATTAGTCCTATTTTTATTATTATATTTGAAGCCATATATTGCCTCCGTCAATACAGGATCGTTTGGGGGGGGACGATCCATCTCAATGATTTTATTTACACGGCCTGCCCCCAGTATGTGATTAAAGTCACAATCTTGTTCTGGTTAAAACAAATGCCAAATATTAAGCGTTGGCGAGTCGTTCTACCGAATGGCGGCAAAGCGAGCTGACCGCCTGGGTCAGCCTAAAACAAAGTTCCGGCCGCTGGCCGAGAAACTGCTTGATATCGTCTGCCTTTATCACATCAAAGACGCAGCGTGTTGCCGTACGGATGTCATCTGCAGACGTGGTCCCCGACAAAACGTCGACCAGACCGAAAACTTTTGGCGAACAGACGGGACACGCCTCGTATGTATTGGTAGATCCGTCTGATGCGATCATCTGTACACGACCATTTTTCAAGAAATAAACCTTTTCAGGCGAGGCCGCCGCTGCGATCACGCGTTTTTCGCAATCGTAGCTCTCCTCGCGGCCCGCGGCGAGCAGATTTGCTAGATCGTTACGCCATGATTCGCCGAACAACTGTTCGACAGAAAAGGCTTCCTCGCCAAATTTCGCCCAGTTTGTGTAATCTTCTTGCATTTCGCAGGATTGATCGCCTGCGATGATTGTCCTGCACCCCGCGGCAGCGAGATAGGACGTGTATCACACTTGAGAGTGATAAATGTCACAATTTCACCTCACGATAACCGACCGCAGAACACAGCATGCCTTTGTCGTGAATGATAAGATCCGATCCTTTCAACGTGACGAGTCCACGTTCACGCATTTCTCTGAGCGAGCGAGTTACCGTTTCTCGAGTTGTACCAATCATTTCCGCGATCTCCTCGTGAGTAAACGAGTTCTTTAATCGCACGGTGCCGTTTCCGCCGTTGTGGCTCGCGCTCCAGTTAAGAAATAGCTTACCGAGCTTTACGAATACCGATTCGGAAAGTCCAAGTGAACATACCATCTGGTGAGCAGCGTGATAATTGCGGCCAAGTTGCTTCGCGGCGCTAAGGCATGCGCCGGGATTGTGTTGAATGTATTTGACAAAATCCCCCCTTGGAACGAAATTTACCTGGCAGATCTCAACGACTTCGGCCGTTGCTTCGTGTTCTACGTCCGAAACGACAGAGCTCAATCCTAGAACGTCTCCCGGACCCGCAATTCCCAGAATGATTATCTTCCCATCTGATGAACATGTCGAGAGCTTAACGCGGCCCTGACACAAAACGTAGACGCCCGTCGTAGGTTGCCCCTCTACAAATATACGGGTGCCCTTTGGATAGACTCTCGTAATCTTTAGGGATTCAAATAGACGAAGATCGCTATCAGATAAGGCACAAAAACGATCCTCGTCGCGGTGGGGGCAATCTCGGCATTTTTGCTGGATCCTTAAGTTCAGCGATCCGTTAGCTGGTGTACTTTGTATGGGCGTGGTCCTCATCATCGCGACTTTATGCAAAAGCCGTTCCGAGAGCCCAAAAGCTTAAATGCCTTAGAAATAAGAGATTTGGTATGCGCCGTACCGATGGGCGTAAGCGAAGATGCGAATAATCACCTTATATGGTGCGAAATATTTCACAGATAGTTATTTGCAGGGATATTTTGGGGCTAACTGATGACCTCGGCGCTCAAAACTCCGTTGCGAAACTCATCGAGAGCTTCGAAAACCTGGAGTGCATATTTCACGTTTCCAAACGGCGCCGAAACCTGAACCCCCTGGATCACATCGCGCACCTCGCGCAGAGATTCGCGCGCGATAGTGATTCCCTCCTCACGCGCTTCTTCTTTTCCTTTGTCGGACGCCAGACGCATACGTTCGAGGATCTCGGGAGTAACCTGAACGCCGGGGACCTCATTGTGAAGAAACTCGGCATTGCGAAAACTGACCAGCGGCCAGATACCGGCGATGATGGGGATCCGAACGTGCGTGATCATGTCGAGAAACCGCTTTAGCTGATCGGTATCAAATACCGGCTGCGTGATCGCGTATTCGGCCCCGGCCTCGACCTTCCATTCGAATCGGCGGATCTCTTCTTCCATGTTAACAGCCCCCGGATTGACACCGACGCCGATCGAAAATGCAGTAGGTCTACCGATCGGGTTGTTGCCAATGTCGAGACCGTGGTTAAGTTTATTGACCATGTTCGTCAGCCCGATCGCGTCGATATCGAAAACCGCCGTCGCGTCCGGATAGGGTCCCATCTTTGGCGGATCACCGGTAATAATAAGCAGATTATGCAGACCGAGTGCGGCGGCGCCTAAAAGATCGGACATCATCCCGAGTAAGTTACGGTCCCGACAGCAATAGTGAAGCACCGCCTCGATGCCGATTTCGCGCTCAACCAAAACCGCCGTTGCCTGGGCTGACATCCTTGTCTGTGCCCGCGGTCCGTCCGGGATATTGACGCCGTCGACACCAGCGTCCTTGAGCAGGCGGATCGAGTCAAGTGTTTTCTGCGCATCGCAGCCTTTCGGCGGCAGAACTTCGACGGACGTTGCAAATTCACCACGTGCTATCTTTCCCGCCCAGTGCGACCGCTCTTCAGCCGGAACCACCTGAACATCCTCAGGCTTAAGATCGGCAACGGTTATGACCTCGTTCGGAACAAACACCTGGGTCTGACGAGGACTTATCGATCGGATCGAATCGGCGATGAGCTTGATGTGTGTCGGTGTTGTTCCGCAGCATCCGCCGACGAATTTTGCCCCTGCCTGAACGAAACGCTTTGCGAACGTAGCCATGTACTCGGGCGAGCCCATATAGAATTGCCGTCCCTGTACATCTCTCGGCAAGCCTGCGTTCGGCTGGGCCGACAGTTTCTTTTCGGTTACGGCACGCATCTTCTCGAGTGCGTGTAGCACGTGGGTCGGCCCCATTCCGCAGTTTAGCCCGATAACATCGGCGCCCAACTCGTCGAGTCGCGGAGTAAAAGCTTCGGGCGCAGTCCCAAACGTCGTTTTGCCATCCATCTGAATCGTCATTTGCGCAACAATCGGCAGGTCCGACAATTCCTTTACCGCGCGGATCGCTTGTTCGATCGCCGGAAGCTCAGAGAACGTTTCGAGAATGAACAGATCTACGCCGCCTTCGAGCAGCCCCTCGACTTGTTCCTTGAACATCGCTCTTGCTTCATCGAATGAGGTAGGACCGAACGGCTCCATTCTCAAACCAAGCGGACCTATCGCCCCGGCGACAAATACTCGTTCACCGGCCGATGTTCGAGCGATCCGCGCCGCGGCGATGTTTATCTCACGGAGCTTGCTCTCTAAACCGTACGGCTGCAGCTTATGCCGCGTCGCCCCGAAGGTGTTCGTTTCAATGATATCCGCGCCCGCCGCCACATATTCATCATGTACTTCACGTACGAGAGCCGGCTGCGTCAAATTGAGTTCATCGTAGCTGCGATTGATATAAATACCTTTGTCATAGAGACGAGTGCCAACCGCGCCGTCAAAGACGTATATGCCGTCGGAATCAAGTAGTTTGCGAAAATCTTTCATACGTTTGGAGGCCCTGCTTTAGCAGGCTTTCATTTAGAAACGCGATCACCCAAAGGCGGGACTCGGGACTCAAAAACAAAAAGTCTCGCTAAACAGCGAGACGGTTGAAATCGACTTGTCTTTTAGCTGTTTAGCGGTTTATTTAACGTGGTCGCAAGTCGCATTAACTCACCACGAAAGTTACATTAAATAATGTTCCTTTAATCTTTTAGTGTCAAGAATATAATCAGGAATTCATCTTCCCGAAAAAAGCATATTTCGCCCGTGCCCCATTCAGCTCCAGACGCCAATGCGTAAAGTCAGAGGCATTGTCGCACTCGTTACCGCGACCTTGAAAAACAAGGGTAAAGTTGACGGGTTTAATATCCGCCGTGCGAAAAATGCCGCTTCCGGTCACCACGGACCCCGTAAAGAGTAATTCCTTATAAAGTATCGTTTCTTCATTTGGCGGGGTGTCATGGATATCGATCTTGTAGCGAACCATTACCAACGGCAGCGTCAGCGTACCTGTCCGGGTCGTGTTGGTCTTAACCGTGAATCGCCATGATCGGTTTAAGAACGATTCGACAAGACTGAATGTGACATCTTTGCCGCCTTCGGAATCCTTCGCGATCTCGGTTAAACCCTTGATCGAATCGAAACCGGCTTCGGTCATGTAGAGCTGAGTAGCCGCGGTGAATTTCATCTCGCCAAGCAAGCCCAGGTAATAAGCGTCTGGCCTGGAACGGGTTATTTCGCGTGTTCCGGGTTCCGCGCAGCAGGCGCATGCAATTGCCGTTGCAGACATTCCCGCAAAACAAACAGCCGTACTGAGAATAAGGATCAAACTTTTGAACATTAATGGCTCTCCTATGTTCGGGATATTAAAGATCCGGGTCTGGCGAGTCTTTTACCGACGCTGGCACGTTTTGCAGTAGTAGGTTGAACGCCCGCCCTGTTTTAGCCGAACTATCGAAGTCGAGCAGATCTTGCAAGGCTCAGTTTCGCGGTCATAGACAAACCACCCGTTAGTGCTGCCGGCGCTAAAATACCCGCCTTCAAGATTAGTGGGATCGACATCAAGGCCGGCCGCATGCGACAAAGCGAGATCGAGGACGGCACGAATACTATCGTAAAGCCGCGCGGATCTTTTCTTAGATAACCGGGCGGCCGGCACCTTTGGATTTATACCCGCCGCAAACATTGCCTCGCAGGCATAGATATTGCCGAGCCCGCAAACCTTTGTCTGGTCGACAAGAACCTCTTTCAGACTTCGTCTCGAGGATCTTAGCGTTTGGCGAAGATATTCGAATGAGAATTCATCGGAAAATGGTTCGGGAGCAAGCTTGGCGAGTTCCCGCGTCATAAACAGATCGGCTGTCGGAACGATCCGCATATATCCAAAGTGTCGCTGATCGTCGAACACCAGGCGGAGTTCGTCATCGAAGTAAAGAATAGCGTGCGTAAACTTTGGATTCTCGTCTTCCGCGTCCAGCAGCGAAAACCGCCCGCTCATCCGCAAATGCACGATCAGGGTCTTATGGTTGCTTAAGTCAAACAAAATGTGCTTTCCCCGGCGATGAATAAAATTGATCGAGGCGGAGCGAAGCGATCGTGAGAATTCTTCCGTGCCAGTATGGGGAGCAAGCCTTTCGCGCAGCAGCTCGGCCTCGATCACCCGCTTTCCGCGGACAAGCGCATCTAATGATCGCGAGATCAGCTCAACCTCTGGCAATTCAGGCATCCGGTTCTAAACTCTTGTGTAGTCGGTAAGGGTGGTCTTGTCGCCGAGGACCGATCCGGCACCGACGTGGGCGTTTCGACCGACATGACAGCTGCGTCCAATGATCGCGTCGTGAATGACGGCCGCGCTCGAGATACGCGTATGCGACCAGATCACCGAATTCTCGACCACAGCCTTTTCCTCAATGTGGACGCCGGAACCGATCACCGAATTGACTATCTTAACTCCCGGCTTAATAACACAGTCCTCCCCGATAAATGATAGATCGTCTATTTCAGCCCGGGTCGCCACCTCCGCCACAGCTCTTTTCTCGATATCGAAGCCGGTGATCTTACCGCTCAGATAATCGTGGTGGGCCGCGAGATAACTTGCCGGTGTTCCGATGTCGAGCCAGTACTCGTTACTTAGGACGTACGCAAAGAACGGCAGAGCGCGCGAAAGTATATCGGGAAAAACGTCGTATTCGAACGACCGGTTGATGCCCTTTGCAATAATGTCGAGGATCGAAGGCTCAAGAACGTAAACGCCTGCGTTTATTGTATTTGTATTGATGGCTGCAAGCTTTTCCGGATCCGGCTTCTCAATGAACGACTTGACCCGGCCGTCCTCGCCGGTCTCAACAAGCCCGTAGCGTGACGGCTCGTCGACGGGAACCAGGGTGATCGTTGCGGCCGCGCCTTTGGATCGATGGAAATCGATCAGATCATGGACATTCAGATTGGTTAAAATGTCGCCGTTCAACACCACCGTAGTCTCGCGCAGCGCATCAGCCGCAAATTTATATGCACCGCCAGTGCCCATTGGATTAGGCTCGGTGATGTAGCGAAGATTAACGCCATATTCCGAACCATTTCCAAGCAGATGCTGGATCTTGTCGGGTTGGTAACTTAATGAAAGCGTCAGGTCGGTAATGCCGGCCTTCCTCAAGATCTCTATCTGGTAGAGCAAAAAAGGCCGATTTACGACCGGCACGACCGGTTTCGGAGTATAGACGGTCAGGGGCCTAAGCCGCGTTCCCTTTCCGCCAGCGAGAATAAGTGCTTGCATAATGAAAACTAATACCGGGCAAGATAGAGACTAAGAAACCGCGTCGGAAAAATCAAAGAGAGGCGTATTGATATTGTGTACAATGTTGATTAACACATCGAAACTTTGTTGACAGGCAGAAATGCGCCGTGTTAGATTTGGTAGTACAGGTTCTCTGTCTGGTTGACCTGTGCACACCTCTTCAAGCAAATACAATCTCGGCGTGCCGGGAGTGATCGACTATCCGAACTTTCCTTAAGATTTCTGAAATGAGTTTCGACAGAACAAAGGCAATGCGAAACGCCGAGCGTTATGTCGCCCATGGGAAGATCCGCGCCGCCATCCTGGAGTATCGGTCCGTCGTTGACAACGATCCGCGGGATATAGCCACGCTTAACATGCTCGGTGATCTGTACGCAAAATCCGCCGACACGCGTGAAGCTGTCGAGTGTTATCTGCAGGTTGCGAACCATTACAACACGCAGGGCTTTGCCCAAAAGGCAATAGCCATCTATAACAAAATATCCCGTATTGAGCCTGATTCGATCGAGGTAGCTACAAAGCTCGCCGAGCTTCATAAGGTCAAAGGGTCACTTTCCGAGGCACGATCTCACTATGTGATGCTCGCCGAGCATTACCAAAAGAATGGCCGAATGATAGAGGCGCTTGCGATGTATAAGCAGATAGCGCTCCTTGATCCGAATAATACGGATGTGTGCATCAGTCTCGCCGACGCATACTTGCGCGAAAACCAGCGCGGCGAGGCAGTCGGTGCCTTTGCCGAAGCAGGCAATCGCTTTAGCCGCCAAAACAAACACGAAGAAGCCGTTCAGGCGTTCATGAAAGGTTTTGATGTGAAATCCACAGATATGCGGATCCTCGGCGGACTTGTTAAAGCGCACACCGCATTGGGCCGTGCCGCCAAGGCGGTGTCGCTTCTCGAGGAGATACTCGAAAACGAGCCTTATAATCGCGACGTCCTTTACCTGCTCATCGAATGTTGCGTCGACTCGCAAGACACTGAAGGCGCTGAAAAGGCAGTTATAAAACTTGTCGAGATCGAGCCGGCGAATTATACCAAGTTTCTCGATCTGATCCGCATCTATATTAGCCTCAACGATCACGAATCAGCTGCACGCATCCTCACGATGTCGGCAGAATATATGTTGGCTGCCGGCCAGGCTGATGAATGCAGTAAGTGGATACATGAGATCCTCGAACGCGATCCCAGCCACATGAGTACTCTTCGCCTGTTGGTACGGTACAACTCATTTTTGAACGATAAAGCCGGCTTGCGGCTCGCGTTGGAAAGACTCTACGCCACTGCATCACTGATCGGGTCGATAGAGGACGAGAGATACGCGCTTGCCCAGTTGGTCGTCATTCGACCGCATGAGACCCGCTATCAAGACCGGCTCGATGAAATAAGCACCGAATATGGCTTTGAAGAAACGGAAGTCGATCAAGCGCTGCTGATCGAAAGATTTGCCGACAATGGCGACGCCCCTTCCGGCGAATTCAAGGTAGACGACGACATGATCGACGCAGTTTCGACGAATGGCAACGGTAACGGTCATTTGCACGAGGTCGTAGCTCACGACATTATCTATTCCGATGATGATCACGAAAAGGTTTTGGAAGCCGAGATCGTCGAGGCCGATCCTGCTCCAAACGCCGGGACGGACATCCCGCTCTCACATGCAGACGAGCGAAAGATACAGACAGAGCTTGAAAGTATTCAGTTCTATATCGACAACGAGTACCATGACCTGGCCATAAAGGCGCTGTCGGTGCTTGCGAATGAATATGGCGAGCGCGAAGAGTTCGCGGCTTTGCGTGAGCAAATTGGGGGCGGCGGGAAACCGGATAATCAAGTTAAACCTCCGGCACCTGCGCGACCGGTCGCGGACGAGTATGTCGCGAATACGCTCGGCATCAACGAAATACGTTCCGAATTCGGTATCGGAATCGACGACGTTGAAAACGAGGATTACGAAACGCATTACCAGTTGGCGGTTGCGTATCAGGAAATGGGCCTTTTCGAAGAAGCTATACGTGAATTCCAGGATGCGATCATTATTTGCCAGCCTGACGACGGGACTCGCCGTTTCTTTCACTGCGCAAACCTACTCGGGCATTGTTTTTTGCAAAATGGAATGGCCAATCACGCCATCACATGGTTTGGCCGTGCACTAAAAACGCCAAACATAACGGACGAGGAACATCACGGTCTGTGGTACGAGCTCGGACTGGCACATGAAGCAAATGGAGATCATGAGAGTGCCGCCCGCTATTTCGAGCAGATCTACGCTGAAAATGTGGACTTTCGCGATGTTAGTTCGCGTGTCCACAATTTGGTTGGCGACCACTGAGAACCTTGCTCTCGGCCGTTTGCCGACCCGACTTAAACGGTTATACTTTTGACAGTATGGTTGAACGACTGACCGTCATTTCGATAGAAAGATTCTTGTAAAGCCGATAACCACAATAAATACAGGTATTTATGAATAAGAAAAGGCAAGCCCAAGAGCTTGCCTTTTTTGAGATGTGCGCCAGGTGTGCACCAACGTCTGAAAATCACGGTTCCAAAGACAACTTGAATCTGCTCGGTACTGTCCTAAAGCGGGGACTGCGATAGGGCGCGTGTCGATGTCGGATTACTTGAGACATAAATCAGAGAGTCATAACTTTTCGGGTTGCTGCAACAGTCGGTCAACAGCCGACAAAAATAGACCGCCGCGATGCGCGTCCGAGGCTCGATGGTTGGCAGTGCGTTTCATCGCCCAACCGTATAAGCAATAAAGAAAGCTGATATGATTCTATTTTTTCGCTCGCCAAAATTTATTCCACAAACCCTGTTGCTTAGTTTCGTGTTCACTTGTTTGATTTCCCTGAATAACCTCGGTAAGGGCGCGATGTCCTGTCATTTGTGTAATGCGAATACGGAAATAAATCGGCTCAGACTCTCCGAATTGTTTCGGATGGGTTCCCGCTGCATATCCGGGCTGCCACCACATCGGGTGCTGAGACAACAAATCATATGCTTTTGTCCGTTCTGACGTAGGCCCGGTAACCAGCAGTTCCTCGTAGTGACCGAAAATAACAATCGTCGTCCAATCATTTATGTGATCGATGTCGTCAATTTCAATGCACACCAGAGGATTCGTACGCATCCATTCAATTTTTTGACCGGGCGTGGAAAATGCGTAAAGGTAATTGTGACCGTCAAAGCCAAAATGAAACGGTACGATATAGGGCTGATCATCGCGCGCGCAAGCCAATCTGCCAGGCCGCTTTACAGCTAAGAACTTTAGACATTCATCATTTGTCATCTCTCTGATTTGCATTTAAACTTTGCCTTTTTCAAAATTCAGTAAATATGAACATCATCCTTTTTGGATTTGCAGTTTTCCGCAATAATGCGAAACGCACTGCGCCAGCGTTCATTTAACTCCCCTGGGCTTTTTGGAAAAAAGTGGCTTTATAACCAAGTCCAAGTGGAATCGGGTCGGTGGACGGTGAGCGGTGGCTTAGAAAACTGTGGAGATCGCAGTAACAACTCTGGGACTACGCGGTCCTTTCAGCCGAACTCTTTCCCCGGCCGTCAAAGATAAGCCCCCAAAAACGTAAAACATTACCGATTGATACGAGAAATGTATTCGAGAATCAACAAGAATGCAAACGAACCGGGAAGGCCTCCATACGAAGTGCTGCCGAGATCATATTCCAAACATCATTTTTTCGAGCCGATCACAAGCGTCTTTCTGCATTGTTGGAAGAACGTGTGAATAGGTGTCCAGCGTTAGAACGATCGAAGCGTGTCCGGGCCTTTCCGAAACGATCTTTGGGTTCTCACCCGACGAAAGCATTAAGGTTGCTGTTGTATGCCTAAGATCGTAGAGCCTGATCTTTGAAACGTTGGCTTTGTCTCGGAGTCCTTTGAAGATCCTTTCAGCCAGATTCGCATGGTCTAAAGGTGATCCCCAATTGGTAGCAAAGACAAGATCGTTGTGTTCATAGTCCGAACCTAGCCGGTTCATTTGGGTCCATTGGCTTGCTTTGTGCCGTCTCAATTCGGAAATAAGGGTTTCTTGGATATTGATGTTTTTTCGGCTTTGCTTTGTCTTCGTTTCCGCGAAATAATATCCACCGCCTTTTCTGGCAATCAGGGCACGTCTAACCGACAAAACACCTTTCTCAAGATCAATGTCCTTCCATTGCAAACCTAAATATTCTTCCGGTCGCATGCCGGTCTGAATTGCTAAAAGGAAAAGCGCATAATGCTTGCTGGTTTTAGCGGTCGCCGTGAACCGTTTCACTTCATCGAGCGTGAAGCATTTCATTTCAGTTTTTACCACCTTTGGAAGTTCGCATAGATCGCAGGGATTCTGGAAGATCCCTTTCTTTGGGTCGATCCCGTAGGTTTGAAACGCTTTGGCTTCAGAATCGATTTGAAATAGGAAGTAAACATCGAAACGATCAAATCATAACTGCTTCAATGTCCGGTAAGCCCTCGCCTTCGTATTCGCCGGGATTCAAAGGGCTTCCAATCGTAAAGCCATTTTCTCCAGAACGGAAAAAGGGGGTTTCGGCTAATTCGGCGTCTGACAGTTCCTTCAATCCTTCAAGCAATTCCTCGCCAATTGTAATTTCTAAAGTCCTTCTAGTGGTTCGAGTTTTCATTGCAAATCGTGTGCGCCGCATGTGCGCCAAACGTGCCGAAGATTGCTCAAGGCATCTCAACTATCATAAACTCATTCCCAAGCGAGACGAAGAAAAGTCAACGCTGTTGAGGGCTGAATAACTCATTGCTATGGTTGAACGACTGACCGTCATTTTCTTTATCATCCTCTGTCTGCTGCTGGGGCTGTATTTGATACTCGCGCCGTGGGATGCCCTCTTTGGCCCCTGGGGTGAAAACTATCTGCTGGTATTTCTTGCCGACAAAACCGGAACCCCTATCCTGCAAAAAGCAGTGTCGTCGACCTGGGTCCGCGGCGGTGTGACCGGCCTCGGCGTTTTGAATCTACTGATCGCATTCTGGGAAATGGCACATTTCAATCAGAGCGTGCGGATGCTGCAAAACACCGACACAACGGACCAACGGTGACTTTTTTCCTCGACCAGCCGGCGATCTACCTGATAACGAAAGGCGAAGCAACGCCGGCGACTTTCCGGAATGCGGGGCGGGACATCCTCGGCGTTATCACGGCTGCGGTCGAGGCAACGATACCGCTTATACAGATCCGTGAAAAGCGGATCACTGCACGCCAACTCTTCGAACTGACACTAGAGGCGGCTAGGATCACGGGCCATTCACCGACGCTGCTGCTGATAAACGATCGTGCCGACATTGCTGTGGCCGCGGGTGCCGACGGAGTCCATCTCACCGCAAACTCATTAGAACCAAGAATTATTCGTGACAGCTTTCCCTCGGATCTGGTCGTAGGTGTTTCAACGCATTCGCTTAATGATGTTCGCGTCGCAGCTGAACAAGGTGCCGATTTCGCCGTATTTGGACCGGTTTTCGAAACACCCGGTAAAGGCGAGCCCCAGGGAATGGCAAAGCTGGCGGGAATTTGCGATGAACTTCGGCCGTTTCCAGTTCTTGGTCTCGGCGGCATCGATGAATCGAATTACCAAGAGGTGTTGCAAGCTGGAGCGGCGGGTTTTGCGGCTATTCGCTTATTGAATGATCCCGATAACCTGCGATCGATCGCAACGCGAGTACTCGAATGAGAAAGGACAACCCACGAGATGATCGTCCCCCGGTTTGTCTTACGATTGCCGGCCTCGACCCATCGGGCGGCGCGGGCGTGATAGCGGACATTAGGACATTTTCGGCATTTGGGTGTTTTTCCACCGCGGCAATCACCTCGGTCACGTTCCAAAACTCGACCGGTATTTCCGGGGCTCTTCATCATTCGCCCCGGACGGTCCGAAAGCAGATAGAATCGGTGACCGAAGACTACGACGTCGCGGCGGTTAAGATCGGAATGCTGCCGACGCTCTTGATAACTGAGACCGTAGCCGGGGTTTTGAAAGAACATGCGTTAACGAATATTGTGATCGATCCGGTGATCAGATCGACCTCGGGTTTTCAACTTATGGACGAAGACGTATTGACCGGGTTGATCACCCATCTGTTCCCGCTTGCAACGCTCGTGACGCCGAACATTCCCGAGGCCGAAAAGATCGCGCGTCTTGCGATCGGATCGAAAGATGAAATTGAAAGGGCAGCCGCGGTCTTCAGAGCGAGAGGGGCGGCACATGTGTTGATAAAGGGCGGTCACCTCGCCGCGGCTTCGGGAAAAGCAAGGGACTATCTCTTTATCGACGACGAGCTAACTATCCTCGCGGCGGACAGGATCGAAGGCCGCTCAGTCCGCGGTACCGGATGCGTGCTTTCCTCGGCAATAGCCGCAAATCTCGCTCTCGGCAAAGATCTAATAACGGCGGTCAATATCGCGAAGGAATTTATAACCGAAGCAATACGGAACGCGCCGGATATTGGGAAAGGAGATCCGCCGTCCTATTTTTGATTTCTTGACGCCGGGCACACGGTTCTAAGGAATCGCTAGGAAAGATTTGTCGTCGTCTATTTCGAAGGCATGAATCGACTTGGAATAACTTTTAAGTAGCTCTAATATGTCTCCCGCCACACAATTGCCAACACGCAGCAATATGACTTTGGGCGGATGACCAAATAGGAGACTCCGCTGCTGGAAGTCATGGTCTTTTGAAACGATGACAAAACCATTGTGTTTGGCATAATCCCAAATCTCCAGATCATCCGCGTGACTAAGCGCAACGTTTCGAGTGTGCTGGCTCTCGGGATAAAGATTCTTGACTTGGTTAGGAAGCCGCCAGGAAAGATTTTGGTCAAACAGTAATTTCATACTGCGGCGGAACGGCAAGCTGACGTTCCCGATCAGCAGCAAAGGCTAAGCAAGCGCGAATATCCTTATGAGTTAAATCGGGGAACTCGGTTAAGATCTCATCTTCGGTCATTCCGCCGGCCAGATACTCAAGTACGTCCTGGACAGTCATTCGCAGGCCACGAATACACGGTTGTCCGCTTCGCTTTCCCGGCTCGATCGTGATTATTTCACGGTAGTCCATACAGCGATCATAGCATATATTCGAATCGCTACTTCGCAGGCGTAAAGATGGACGGCGTTTGGTATGTAACGCCAAAGATAAGTCCGGTACGAGGGCTAAATTGAGTAAGACCAAAGGCGGCTGCAGCGTCGAATCTTAGGCCCGAAGCACGTACCTGACCCCCGATCCTGAATTGTCCGATGCTTTCGGTGCCAAGGGGGGCCGCACCTCCGCGGGTGTTAACGCGGCCATTGACCTCGCTGGCGATGTTGACGTTATCGGTAAGGCGATAGATCCCGGCAAGCCCATACAACAGCACATCGTTTTGGGTAAACCGCTCAAGCGGAGCGGTCATGATGCCGAGGCCGATGTTGCCCATAGCGTTGAACCGCGGGACGCGGCCGACGATACTGCCAAATTTCTTTTGCACCAATATCTTGCCGAAAACGTTTATCTGATTGGTGCCGATGCCCTTCGCCTGGTTGGTATTTGGCAGCTGGAATCCGAGCTTTAAGCCAAGTGCAGGCATATATCGCGTCTCATTTCGAATTTTGACCTTGGCCGAGAGGGTAAAATCATCGAAATCGTTCGTCGAGTTCCCGGTAACGCTAAGCGGTATGGCTGAGGTTCCCCGCGAGTTTATTGACACGTAGTTTTGCAACGAGCCTTCGATCTGAAACTCGACATTTCCGGCCATGCCAGCGCGAACGCGCGTATCGCCAACCCGCGTCAGTTCGCCGGTAATGCCCGAGAGTGGAAATTTCGCATTTTGAAAGAAATCGACGCCGATCGAGAGGTCCAGCGATCCGGGCGGCGTAATATCAACGTCGTCGGTCAAGAGCGGCCGCTGCTGAGCGAGCGAATAAATGCTCGTGATCAGCACAAGTAGGAGCGAGAATGTGAGCCGCTGCATGAGTGCAATTCTTACATTAAACTGACAGACGCGCAAGCGTTTTCGCCTTTACGATCGTTGCGCCCCACGGGTTCAGATACAAGGCTGATTTGCAGTGTCCGAAACCCGTCCTATATGCGGAAATAAGGTATTCCCTTTCGTGAAACTTAGCCTTGTCGCACGTATCAAACGTTTTTTCGAAAGAAACCAGAGCATTTTCGATGGAAACAGGCGGGTTCTCGATAGAACCTGAGACTTTTTCGACAGAAACAGATGTGTTTTTTTTAGAACCTGAGACTCTTTCGCTAGAAACTTAGACGTTTTCTATAGAAACCCGAGCATTTTCTATAGAAACCCGAGCATTTTCTATAGAAACCCGAGCGTTTTCTATAGAAACCCGAGCATTTTCTATAGAAACCAGGACATTATCTATAGAAACTAAAGCTTATTCCGGCAAGATCGAGACTGGATTGCCACGACTTCAGTGCGAAAAGACCCATAAATCCCCCTACGTAACCTCCCGCTAACGATAATCATGTAACGCTCCCGCATTTGCGCTCAAGCTATGTCCCGAGTCAAAATGACTAGCGAGGCTTCTTAGTTTTCCGGGTCCTTGGAAAGGGGCAATGACAATGGACGTGGTGAGTTTTCAAAAGGAACAAGGCGAGGGCGGACTGCGCCTCGTTAGCGAGCGCGGCGACACCCCCGAACTTTCTGCCGTGGAGAAGCAGTTCGTCAACTTTCTCTTCCTGCATGTAAGCCCTGAGTGGCGAAAGCTCGACCGCGAAACAAAGCGAGCGGACAAGGACGAATTCGAGGCGGTTTTTGATACGTTTCGCCATGATCTTTTACTGTTTTCATATTCACTCGTCGGTTTCGACTCAAAGGCCGATCTTATGTTTTGGCGTGTGGGCACCTCGCTCGATGTGATCCAGGACATGACCGCGAAATTGTTTAGGACAAATCTGGGTAGCTTCCTCGAAACTTCAGACAATTATCTCTCGGCAACCAAGCGGATGATGTTCGTCGGCGATGAGGTCGAGGACCGCAATCGCGTGCGTGCCGGCGCCGCAAAGTACCTGTTTGTTTACCCGTGCGCGAAGCATACCGAATGGTACGAAATGTCAGCCGACGAGCGTGATGCCATGATGGAAGAGAACTTTATGGTCGGTAAGCGTTTCCCGAACATCAAGATACATCTGACGCACGCGTTTGGCTTTAACGAGCACGAGTACCTGGTGTCGTTCGAGACGGACGAACCAAGAGATTTTTTGGCGTTGGCCGAGGAGCTCCGACAGGCCCCGGCAAGCAAGCTGACGCTGCGCGGAATGCCCGTTTACACTTGTCGCCAACGTCCGCTTCGCGAGTGTCTGGACGCGCTGGGGTAGTATTGTAGTCCCATGTCCCAAGTCTCAGGTCCCAAGTCTGAGATGGAGACGCTCTGAGCGTTGCGAATTCGGGCATCCGACTTGAGTCTTGGGACTTGGGGCTTGGGACTTTTGGTTATGATGATAGCCCGCAAGTATCTGATCAGCGGTGATGTTCAAGGGGTCGGTTTTAGATATTTCGCTCAGCGTTCCGCCGCGCGACACCAGGTCAAAGGATACGTTAGAAACCTGGAAGATGGGCGTGTCGAGGTACTCGCCGAAGGCAAAGACATATCAGTCGAGGAATTCAAGAAAGACCTTACGGCGGGACCGACGTTTTCGAGTGTTGGGCAGGTCGAAGAGATCGTGCTCGAGCCAACGGGGCATTACCCGCTGTTCAGGATAGAACGATAACTAATGGAACATCTTAGAAAATTGATCCGCGAAGTGCCCGATTTTCCGAAACCGGGCATTAACTTTTATGACATCACCACCTTGCTGCTCGACCCCGAAGGCTTACGCGGAACGATAGACGCTCTGGCGGACGAATGGGGCGACCGGCAGATCGAAACCATTATCGGCGTCGAATCGCGAGGGTTTATTTTTGCTGCACCGCTTGCATACAAACTCGGCGCGGGTTTTATCCCGGTGCGAAAGCCGCGAAAGCTCCCCGCGGAAAAGGTTTCCGTCTCATACGCTCTTGAATACGGCGAGGACACTCTCGAGATGCACAAAGACGCAGTCGGTGAAGGACATCGCGTGCTGATCGTCGATGACCTGCTCGCGACCGGCGGCACCGCCCGCGCTGTCGTCGATCTGGTCGAAAGCGTCGGGGGCCATGTCGCCGGACTGTTATTCGTTGTAGAACTCGATTTCCTCGGCGGCAGAAAAAAGTTCGATGGTTACGATGTCAGGTCGCTGATACACTATGACTCGTAATATGAGAATTGAAAATGGAGAATGGAAAATGGAGAATGAAGATTAGAAACTCTTAATTTTCCATTCTCAATTCTCCATTCTCCATTCACCTTGCTCCCGTAGCTCAGTTGGATAGAGCGTTCGCCTCCTAAGTGAAAGGCCACTGGTTCGAATCCAGTCGGGAGCACCATTTAATAATGAAAATGGAAAATGTAGAGAACCGGATCTTTCTTTCATGGTTTTGATTCTTAATTCTCCATTATCCATTCTCCATTTACTCGATGATTCCAACCCTTGCTCAGATCAAAGATGCCCGTGAAATGATCGTCGGATCCGCGATCCGCACACCGCTCGTTCGTCTTCAGGTCGATGATGCACCCGCCGAGATCTATCTCAAACTCGAAAACCTGCAGCCGATAGGATCTTTCAAGATACGCGGGGCGGCTAATGCGATGGGTCATATGTCGCCGGAAACCTTGGCCAAAGGTGTTTTGACCGCGTCGGCCGGAAATATGGCACAGGGTGTCGCATGGTGCGCTCGTAAGCTGCGGATTCCATGCACTGTCATTGCACCCGACACGGCGCCGGATACAAAGATCAAAGCCATAGAGCGTCTTGGCGGACTAGCGATCAAGGTCCCGTTCGAGGAGTGGTGGCAGGTTTTCCAGGAACGAAAGTATCCGGGCGTTGACGCCGCGTTTGTTCATGCATTCGATGATCTGAACGTAATGGCCGGCAACGGAACGATCGGGTTGGAGATACTCGAGGACCTGCCCGACGTGGATGCGGTTGTGATCCCCTGGGGCGGCGGCGGCCTCGCGTGCGGTATCGCCGCGGCAGTTCGAGAACTAGAGCCTAATTGCAAGATATTCGCGGCAGAAACTGCATCTGCCGCGCCCCTGTCGGCATCCGTTGTGGCCGGCTCTCCGGTAGTAGTCGATTACCAACCATCGTTCGTCGACGGGATCGGTGCCAAGACGGTCTTCCCAAACATGTTCGAACAGGCTCGCAAGTTGATCGATGGTTCGCTTGTCGCAGAACTCGAAGAGATCGCAAATGCGATTCGGCTCATCGCCGAACGCAACCGTGTGATCGCCGAGGGAGCCGGGGCATGTCCCGTCGCCTGCGCCTTGGCCGGCAAAGCAGGAACCGGCAAGGTCGTGTGTATCGTATCGGGTGGAAATATAGATTTCAAAAAGCTGAGCGAGATACTCAGTCCTGGGGCGTAAATTGTGAGCCTGTCATTTCTTGTCAGTGCTGGGTTTGCTTCTCTTCATCCTCATTTCTAACGTTCCTAAAACTTCGCTAAGCTGAATGCCTTTTTCGACGAACAAGACTAACAAATGATATAGCAGATCAGCCGCTTCCGCGTTGAAGCGGTCTTTGTCAGAGTCCTTGGCCTCAATGACTAACTCGACTGCCTCTTCGCCGACCTTTTGCGCGATTCGATTGAGACCGGCAGCAAAGAGTTTTGAGGTATAGGACTCATCCGTTGGATTTTCCTGGCGGTCCCTTATGATCCGCTCGAGCGTAAACAGAAAATCGGCGTGTTCATTTGCCTCGTCAAAGCATGTGTCGGAACCGGTATGGCAAACGGGACCTGATGGGTGTGCCTTGATGAGGATCGTATCGTCGTCACAGTCTACCAGGATTTTTTCGACCGCGAGAAAGTTCCCGCCGGTTTCGCCTTTCGTCCACAGGGTTTGCCGCGAGCGTGAATAGAACGTGACCTGACCAGTCGCTTTGGTCTTTTCCAGCGCTTCGGCGTTCATAAAGCCGAGCATAAGGACCTGGCGCGTTTCCGAATCCTGAATGATCGCAGGGACAAGGCCGTCGGCGTATTTTTGAAAGTTGAGACTCATAAATGATCGGCCACAGAGCACACAGAGAAAAGGCGGGTCAAATTCATATGAATTATCGTGGAAACGATATTCCGCATAGAATTTCGCCAGGGGCTATTTCTCAACGTTTCCATCGAGGAGAAAATACAAACTCATGGCTTCGGAAGCAAGGCGAATCTCGATCCCCTGTTTCTTGAGATACTCCTTGAGCTCCGGAATTGGGATCTCGCGGTAATGAAAAACGCTTGCCGCCAAAGCGGCGTCAGCCTTGCCTGCGGTTAAGACTTCGGCAAAATGCTCCGGTTTGCCTGCACCGCCCGAAGCGATCACGGGAACGGCGACAGCCTTGACAACGGTTCGGGTTAGATCCAGATCGAAACCATCCTTTGTTCCGTCAGCGTCCATAGACGTGAGCAAGATCTCGCCCGCACCAAGGTCGACTCCACGTTTGGCCCATTCTATCGCATCATATTCGGTCGCGGTCCGCCCGCCATGTGAATAGGCGCGCCAACTGTCGCCGTCGCGCTTGGCGTCGATAGCGAGCACGATGCATTGTGATCCAAAATTCCTTGCGGCGTCCTGTAAAACCTGCGGGTTCTGTAACGCCGATGTATTTATCGAGACCTTGTCCGCACCCGCCGCCAAGAGGAGCTCGATATCCGATACAGAATTTATCCCACCGCCCACCGTGAATGGGATGTCGATCTCGGCAGCGACGGACCTAACGAGCACCGCGAATGTTCGGCGTTTCTCGTTTGACGCCGTGATGTCTAGAAAGACGAGTTCGTCAGCGCCTTGCGCCGAATAGATCTTGGCAAGCTCGACAGCATCGCCCGCATCGCGCAGGTCAAGGAAGCGCGTACCCTTTACAGTACGGCCGTCTTTGACGTCGAGGCATGGGATGATGCGCTTAGCCAGCATAAACTCTTAAATCTTTCAGCGTGATGCGCCCCTCGTATAGAGCCTTGCCGATGATCACGCCTCGGCAGCCTATACTTTCAAGTTCATCAATATCGCTGGTGTTGCGAACACCACCGCTGGCGATTAGTCCGAGTCCCGGCAGATCTTTCAAAATCTCCGAATAGAGTTCGTTAGATGGCCCTTGCAGCAAGCCGTCCTTTGCAATGTCGGTTACAAAGACGTGATCAACGCCGATGGATAAATATGAGGTCAGGAACGGCACGATCTCCAGATCCGTTGGTGTTTGCCATCCGTTTATGGCGATCTTCCGTTCGCGAACGTCGGCTCCCAGCAGAAATTTGTTCGCACCATACTGCTCGATCCAGCGCGTAAATTTTTCCGGCTCCTTTACCGCAATACTGCCCACGCTTGCGATCGATGCACCAGCGTCAAAAACCGCGTGAAGGTCCTCATCGCTCTTTATTCCGCCGCTAAAATCTATTGTTAGAGACGTATCACGCGCGATCGTCTCAAGAGTATTTAGATTTACGACGCTGCCGGTCCGTGCTCCATCAAGATCGACGACGTGAAGCCGACTGACGCCGGCTGCTTCGAACTGCTTTGCGACGTCGGACGGGTTTTCGTTATAGATGACCTTCGTTGTAAAGTCGCCCTCGGAGAGACGGACGCACTTGCCGTCAATGACATCTATTGCCGGAATGATCTCGATCATATTTTAAGTAAGGTTCAGAAAGTTTTCGAGGATCTTTGCTCCAACGCGACCGGATTTCTCAGGGTGAAACTGCACACCATAAAAATTCTCGTGTTTTACGGCAGCGCTGAAATCTATTCCATACGGCGTTTCGGCGATCGTGTATTCACCATTCTCGACAAAATAGCTGTGAACAAAATAAACGTGTGAGCCGTGTTCGATGCCCGCGAACAGAGGCGATCTTAACTTTGAAATAACATTCCACCCGATCTGCGGGACCTTCACTTCGCCGATGAAACGACGGACGCGGTACGGCAGTATGCCCAAACAGGTCGCGTCGTTTTCCTCGGACGATTCGCAAATAAGCTGCATTCCGAGGCAGACCGCGAGGACCGGCTGCGTCAGCGACTTGATAACCGTATCGAGCTGTCGTTCGCGCAGATAGTTCATGGCGGTCGACGCTTCGCCGACACCCGGGAATATTACTTTGTCCGCGGAACGCAGATCTTCGGCGTCGTCTGTCAAAACGGGATCAATGCCGAGGCGGTGTAAGGCGTTTGCGACCGACTGAACATTACCGGCGTTGTATTTAACGATAGCTACTTTCAAAATTGTTTCCTTACAAAACTCCTTTTGTCGTCGGCAAGTTTGCGTTGCCGGCATCTCGTTTAACCGCCATCCGCAGGCTCTTGGCAAATGCCTTGAAGATCGACTCGATCTTGTGATGCTCGTTCGTTCCCGTAGCCTTAACATTAAGGTTGCACTGGGCCTTGTCGGAAAACGATTTGAAAAAGTGAAAGAACATTTCGGTTGGCATCTCGCCGATCTTTTCACGCTTAAATTCGGCATCCCAGACGATCCAATTCCGGCCGCTGAAATCGATGGCGACTTGCGCCAGGCAATCATCCATCGGCAGGCAAAAGCCAAACCGTCCGATACCGCGTTTATCTGCCAACGCGAGAGAAAACGCTTCACCAAGCGTGATGGCAACATCCTCGATGGTGTGATGCTCGTCCGTTTGCAGATCGCCGTTCGCTTGAAGCGTCAGGTCAAAGCCTGCATGACGGGCAAGTTGGTCGAGCATGTGGTCATAAAACGCGATGCCCGTCGAGATGTCTGAATTGCCTTTGCCATCAAGATCGAGGTCGACGCTGATATCGGTTTCTTTGGTTGTACGGCGATGCGTTACCCGCCGGGGTGGAAGCTTTAAGAATTCGTAGATGTCGCGCCAACCATCGGCGACAAAAGCGCTTGTTACATTATCGACGGGTGCATCGAAGTTGGCGTTCTTTATGAATATCGCTTTTGCACCCAGGTTTTTTGCAAGCTCCACATCCGTAACACGATCGCCGATCACAAACGAATTCGCGAGATCGTAGCTGCCATCCATGTAACGCGTCAGCATTCCCGTGCGGGGCTTACGGTTGGGTTTGTTTTCGTGCTCAAATGAGAAATCAATGCATACCTCCGAAAAACTTATGCCCTCGCTCTCGAATAGCTCCATCAGAAAATTGTGAACATCGTAAAAGTCTTTCTCACTGAGCGATTCGGTCCCGAGACCGTCCTGGTTGGAAACCATAACGAGCTCAAAATCGGTTTCGGCCGCGATGCGCGAGAGGTTTGTGATCACGCCGGGCAGCAGCTTTAGTTTTTCAAAGCTGTCGATCTGAAAATCTTCGGGCTCGTAGATCAGCGTACCGTCTCGATCAATGAACAACGCTCTTTTCATATTTCTTCAGTGCTTGTAATAACGCTCGGTCCTCGCTCGTTTTGCCTATGGTGATGCGAAGACAATCTTCACATAATTCAATATTGCTGCGATCACGTACAACGATTTGTTCGTTGAGTAGATACTTATAGAGCTCTGTTGCATTTGTGACCTTTACCAACAAGAAATTTGCGTCCGACGGGTATATTTTCTTGACAAACGTAAAACGGCGTAAGACAGTTCGCAAGACCTCCCTTTCCATAACAATTTCCGCAGCCGTTTGTGCAACTTCAGATCGTTTCTCCAAAGCGGCGATTATCACTTCCTGCGCCACCTGGCTGACGTTATAGGGCGGCTTGACCTTATTAAAGAGGTCGATGATCCGCTTATCGGCAAACGCCAACCCAACGCGAACGCCGGCGAGCCCCCACGCCTTGGAAAAAGTTTGCAGTACTACGAGATTCGGGAAACGATCTAGTTCATCTATGAGCGATTGCTGTTTCGAAAAATGAGTGTACGCCTCGTCGACGACGACGATGCCGCGGAATAGAGATGCTATTCGAAGGATCGTATTCCTCCGCATGCAGTTACCGGTCGGATTATTTGGAGAGCAAATAAAGATCAGCCTTGTGTTCACATCGACCGCAGTCTTGATCGCATCGACATCCAACTGGAAATCGCGCGTCAGATTTGCCCTCTTTACCTCGACATCGTTGATGGCGGCCGAGACTTCATACATCCCATATGTCGGCGGACAAATAAGGACGTTGTCGATCCGCGGACGGCAAAATATACGTATAACGAGATCGATCGCTTCATCGCTGCCGTTGCCGATAAAAATGTTGTTTGTGCCTAAATCGTTTATATCGGCGATGATCTCTTTTAATTTCGACTGAACGGGATCGGGATACCTGTTATAACCGCGGCCGACAGGGGACCCAAAACTGTTCTCATTGGCATCCAGAAAGACCCGGGCATCACCGCTGAATTCACTACGGGCCGACGAATAGGGCACTAGATTTCGCACATTCTCTCTTACGATGCTTTCCAGGTCAAATCCCATCTAACGCCTCCAGACGGATCGAGATTGCATTTTTGTGAGCGTCGAGGCCCTCAGCTTCAGCCAATCGCTCGATGACCGGACCAAGTCCACGAACACCGGCGGGGGTAAGTTTCTGAAATGTTATCTTCTTTCCAAAACTATCGAGCGATACCCCGCTGTGAGACTTTGCAAATCCAGAGGTCGGCAACGTGTGGTTGGTGCCCGAGGCATAATCGCCGGCACTCTCGCACGCATATATGCCGATAAAGACCGATCCCGCATTTATAACCTTTTCGGCGGCTTCGTCGGCGCCGTCGACGGCAAGTATCAAGTGTTCAGGGGCGTATTCGTTTAGAAGCTCGAGTCCGTCGTCCAAACTGTGGACCAGGATCGCTGTGGAATGTGCGAGTGATCGTTCCGCGACGGAACGCCGCGACAGCGAACGAAGCTGCACCTCCAGCGCCGCAAGAGTTTCGGCTATAACCTTGTCGCTTGTGGTCACAAGCAAGACCTGGCTGTCAGGGCCGTGTTCTGCCTGTGAGAGAAGGTCGGCGGCGACGAATGCCGGATCGCACGATTCATCCGCAAGAACCGCAACTTCGGACGGTCCCGCCGGCATGTCGATGGCAACCTCAGTCGAGACAAGCTGCTTCGCAAGGGTCACGTAATGATTTCCGGGGCCAAAGATCTTGTAAACCCTTGGGATGCTTTCAGTACCATAGGCCATGGCGGCTATCGCTTGTGCACCGCCGACCTTGAAAACACTGGAAACACCGCATTGTTTCGCCGCAAAAAGAATTGCGTCGGCAACCTTACCGTTTGCATCGGGTGGTGAGCAAAGAACTATCTCCCGACATCCAGCAAGCTTTGCGGGAACAGCCAACATCAGCACGGTCGAGAATAACGGAGCGGTACCCGCCGGCACATATAGACCGACCTTTTCGATCGCTACTGATTTACGCCAACAAGTGACCCCGGGCGTTGTCTCGATAATTCGCGGATCTTCTGTTTGAGAGCGGTGAAATTTCTCAATGTTGAGCTTTGCGGCTTCGATGGCAGATCGCAGGTCGTCGGGAACTCGTCCGCAGGCGTCGTCGATCTCAACCTGGCTTACCAGGAGATCATCGATAACGACATCGTCGTGGATCTGCGTCAGTCGGCGGAGTGCTTCGTCACCGAACGATCGCACTTCATCGAGGATTCGACGAACCGATCCCTCTACCGCGCCTGTATCAAAGATCGGGCGCTTAAGGATCTCGGGCCAGGTATCTCTTTCCGGATATCTAATAGTTTTCATAGGTACCCTCTATCTGATCATCTGTTCAATACCGACAACCAGGATCCCCTCGGCCCCGGCGGACTTTAGCTGTTCGATCACGTTCCAGTAATCATTTTCATTCATGACCGAATGGACCGAGCTCCAGCCGCTTTCGGCAAGCGGCATTACAGTCGGACTTTTCATTCCGGGAAGCAGTCGCGCGATCTCATCCAGTTTTTCGTTTGGGGCATTAAGCAGGATATACCTGTTTTGCCGTGCCGCGTTGACCGATCGAATCCGGAATAACAGCGAGTCGAGTATCAGCCGCGGGGAACCGTCAAGGTCGGCGCGTGAAACAAGGACCGCCTCGGAGGTCATCACCTGCTCAACCTCTTTCAAACCATTGGTAAACAATGTGCTGCCTGAGCTGACAAGATCACACACCGCATCCGCCAGACCGATGCTCGGTGCGATCTCGGTCGAACCGCTGATCGTGTGGATGTCGGCATCGACACCATTGGCTTTCAAAAAGTTGCCGAGGATCGTCGGGTAACTCGTCGCGATCCGCTTTCCCTCGAGATCGGCGATCTTCTTATATTCAAAATTCTTCTGTACGGCGAGCGATAGCCGGCAGCGGCCGAAACCCAGCGATTCGATCCTTTTTACAGTTGAGCCTTTTTCGGCGAGTACGTTTTCGCCGACGATCCCGATATCGGCAACGCCATCTTCTATGTATTGCGGAATGTCATCATCGCGAAGGAAAAAGATCTCGATCGGAAAATTTCTCGCAACAGACTTTAGTTTTCCGGACCCGTTGCCAAAACTGATGTCACACTTTCGAAGCAGATCGACCGACGGCTCACCGAGACGGCCTGCCCGCTGAAT
>OCZT010000975.1_pt1 | contig 29374 bp, 30 predicted proteins | sample 1539031 | NCBI WGS metagenome assembly OCZT01 (sample SAMEA3539308, study PRJEB22396) | soil metagenome | biome: tundra; feature: field; material: soil | place: USA | collected 2010-05 | depth 0.15 m | reverse complement strand
CTGCAATGGGTCGACTGGTACAACCACCAGCGACTACACGGCAGCTGCGACCGGCTCACGCCAGTCGAGTACGAGCAAGCGAGAGCGAGACAGACCACTCAATAAAAAACGCCTCCAGGATTCCCGGGGCGGTTCAGATGGAGGTATGTGTCGTACCGCCGAACAAAGTGACGCTCACGCGGATCCCCCATGACGCCTCCGACGAAGATGTGTTTAGGGTTGCCTGGGAGGTTGAGGACCGAGGCGAGAGCCGGCGCGTTCGGCTCGCCCTTGACGCCTCCTTGGACGTCCCGCGATTCCTGCCACTGGGGACTATCGGTGATGACCTCGCTGCTGGCTTTGTCTCCGCGGTGGCGCAAGAACTCCGGCCGGAGGCCTAACTTCGCCACGCCCGTGCTCGTAGCTCGGAGCCTCTTGGTCGGCGGGAACGGGCGGACCGTTGCGTTAGCGTTTGCGATGACCTCCTGCTGCGGGAGCAGGAGGTCACTGGTTGTGATCTCCGTTGGCTCTGTACGGAGGTCGAGCGAGAGGTTTGGTTCGAAGAGCCCATTTTCGATTGCGTTGCCGAGCTGCCTGCGACCGTCGCCGACATCCGACCCCCGCGAAGGGCGCACGCGCGATTCCCCACGCGAGCAGTCCGACGCCTCCCAGCAACTCCGCAGCCACCGGCGCAAGGAGCCGCCCCGTCGAGTGGCGATCGTCTCCGGATGCGTATGGCGGTTCCTCTGGGTGCATGCGGGCGAGCGTATCCCGGCGTGGTAATACGGGGTTGATGAAGCCCCTCCCGGAGAGCCTCGATCTCGAGCGGATACGCAGCGAGTTGAAGGCGCGACGAGACGACACCAGGGCCCGCGTGGCGGCGCTGGCGCAGCGTCCCGATCTGGGCAGCGCCCAGGGATTCGGCAAGCGGATCGGCGACGGGACGATCGAGGCAGTCAGCAGGCTTACCGAGATCGGCGTCGGAGAATCGCTCGAGATGACACTGGAGCGCGCCGAGCGAGCCCTCGCGAAGCTCGACGAGGGGAACTACGGGATCTGTGACGCCTGCGGGGGTCCGATCGAGCCTGCCCGGCTGAGGGCGAGACCGGACAGCGTTCTCTGTCTTGCCTGTGCCTCCTCGGAGCCTCGCCGCCCACCGCCCCGCCGGCGCTGATCTGCCGCAACCCCGCGGCAGCGCCACGCTCAGGGAATCTCTGGAGGGCGCCGAACCCGGGCTTCGCCATGTGACGCTCCACACACCCGCCGTGAACCCGCCGAAAGAACCAGGCGGGCGCTGCGTCCTACGGAGGACCCGGCGATCTACGTCGAAGGCATATCCAAGGTAGCGCCCTCATCGACGCATCCATCACAGCCACTATGACGTATCCGTCATATTCAATGTGATGCTTGCGCTACAATAGATGCGATGCGCACGCAGGACGTGATACGGATCGCACGGGACAGGGCGGGCTTGACGCAAGAGCAGCTTGCAGGCCGCAGCGGACGGCCCCGAGAGACGATTGCGCGCTGGGAGTCCGGTCGCCAGGCGCCATCGCTTGACGCCGTATCCGCTCTCGTCGCCCACTGTGGCCTCGAGCTGGTCCTCAGGCTCGCCGAGGGCGACACCACACTGCTGGAGCGCGTGCGCGAGCAGCTTGCGCTACCTCCTCTTAAGCGTCTTTCACGGCTCTCGCCGGCCGACACGGTGCGTGACGCAAAGCGATCTCTGCGATGGCTCGCAGCCGCCCGTACTCCGACGATCGTCCTCGGCCATGTCGGGGCCGCCCTTCTGGGGGCGCCCCAGCGTCCCGACGGCGCGCAGGTCGAGTTTGTATCGGCAGATCCCCTTGCAACAGAGCGAGAACTCCAGGCCGCCGGCCTGATGCCTGTCGACGTAGATGATCGCTGGCAGCAGCAGGATGTCCGTGAGCCCTGGACATTCCCGGGGGGCGGCACCCTGGCGATCGCGCGGAAGGTTCCCGGGACGGCCGACTACCGCGACCTGAATCGAAGCGCCTCGGCAGTGGATTGCGAGAAGCGCATGCGAGTGGCTGTCGCACATCCCAGGGACCTCCTGCGGATAGCCGATGCGTCGCCCCGCGACTCGGAACGCGCCCGTGTGCCTGGTTTGCAGGCGTTACTTGAGGCCACCTACGGATGACGCTTGCCGACAACCAAGCCCACCTGCTCCACGCACTTCTTCGTAACGGCGTCGATTTTGTCGTCGTCGGTGGCGTGGCGGCCCAGTTGCGCGGTTGGTCCGGAGCAACGACGGACCTCGACATCGCCGTCTCCAGCGAGGACAGCAATACGGCACGCTCGATTGCATCTCGGGGTGTCTGTCCGATAGGCGGACGGGGCTCGAGGCGCGGCGGGTGAAGGTCTGGTCCGGTCATCGCGGCCTTTCTATAGATCGACGAACGCGCTCGAGGCTACGGCCGGACGTGCCCGCCTTGATCTGAGTCGCGGCGCAAGCGTGGTGCATAGTGCGCCTAGGTGATCCTCACGTCAGGATCAGCGCTACCGCCGCGACCAAAGCCTCAGTCCATGCGAACCCTCTCCGTCATCACGGGCCCCCCCGCATCCCTGGACGCCGCCCTTGCGGCCGAGATCCGCACCCACAAGTCCACCACTCCCCTCGCCCCGATCACCGTCCTGGTCGGCGGCAGCCTCCTCCGCCCCTTCCTCCGAGCCCGCCTGGCCACGCTCCTCGACGGCCACATCAACGTCCGCGTGCTCACCCCCGCCGAACTGGCCCTGCGGCTGGGTGAGCGCGCCCTGATCGCGGCCGACCGTTCCCCCATCACTCCCCTAGCCGACCGGGCCGTAGCCCAGGAGCTCGCCCGAGCGGCAACCACCTACTTCGAGCCCGTCCGCGAGACCCCGGGCTTCGCCAACGCCCTCCACCGCCTCTTCGGCGAGCTCCGCGCCGCCTCGGTCACCGCCGACGAGCTGACCGCGGCGGCCGCCGCTGCGCCCGGCGACACCAAGCTCACCGAGCTCGCGGCACTCTACGCGGGCTACCTCTCAGCCCGCGACCCCTTCTACGACGCTGGCGACGCGATGGCCGGCGCCGACGCGACCCGCCTCGACGACCACGCCGTCCTCGTCCACGGCATCTGGGAGATCCCTGCGCGCCTGCGCACGATGCTCGAGCAGATCGCCCAGCGCCTCCCCGTCACGGTCCTCCTCCCCACGACGGGTTCCTCCGCCGACGACGTCCACAAGCCGGTCCGCGATTGGCTAGCCGCCCACGACGCCCCCGTGCGCGAGCTCGACCCGCCCGCATCGCCTAAGGACGCCCTCGGCGCTCTCCGCACCCGCCTGTTCCTCGACACGCCCGAGCGCGCCCCCGAGGACTCCACGGTCGCCCTCGTCTCCGCCCCCGACCCCACCCGCGAGGCCCGCGAGGCCGTACGCGCATGCATCTCGTGGGCCGCCGACGGCATCGCCTTCCACGAGATGGCGATCGTTTACCGCCACGGCGAGGAGTACCGCGGGCTGATCGACCAGATGCTGCGCGAGGCTGGCATACCCGCATACCTCCACGAGGGCACGCCGCTGTCCGAGCGCGGGCTTGGCCGCCAGGCGCTCTCCCTGCTCGATCTCATCGACTCGAACCTCCCGCGCGCGCAGGTGATGCAGTTCCTCGCTGATGGCCGCTTCCCCCAGGAGACGTGGGATCGCTACGGCGGCATCTCGGGTGCGGGCTGGGACGCGCTCTCGCGCCAGGCAGGCGTGGTGGAGGGCGCGCAGCAGTGGGGAGAGCGCCTCGGCCTGCTGCGCACTGAGCTCGAGGCACGCCTGCTCGAGGAGGACGAGGCGCCAGCGTGGATGCAGCGGCGGATCGATGACATCGAGCGCCTCGCCGCGTTCATCGATGAGCTCAACGCCTTGATCGCCCGCCGTCCCGCTTCGGCGACCTGGAGCGAGCAGCTCGCCTACCTGTCGGAGCTCCTAGGCACCTACGTCAAGGACTCCGAGGGCCTCACGGCTGCGCTCGCCACGCTCGCCGACCTCGACGCGCTCGCACAGCCGGTGTCGTCGGATCGCTTCCTGCAGGTGGTGCGCGCGGCGATCGAGGGCCTGCGCGTGAGCGACGTGACAGACGAGCGCCAGGGCGCGTTCGCGCGCCGCGGCGTGAACGTCCTCGACGTGAACTCGCTGCGCAGCCTCAGCTTCCGCGCTGTGGCCGTGGTGGGGCTCGTGGAGCGCTCGTTCCCGCCGCCGCCGCGCCAGGACCCGCTGCTGCTCGACGACGAGCGCGAGGCGCTGCGCGAATCGGCTGCCTTCGACCTCCCGCTGCGGGCGCGCGGCGCAGACGGTGAGGCGCTCCAGTTCGCGCTCGCCGTGAGCGCCGCCCAGGAGCGCCTGCAGCTGAGCTACGCCCGAGCGCAGGGCGCGGGCGGGCGCGGCCAGCTGCCCTCGCGCTTCTTCCGCGACGCCGCACGCGCCCTCACCGGCGAGAGCGTGAGCGCAGCGCGCATCGACGAGCTGCCCGACTGGCTCTATCGACGCGTCTCCGCGAAACGCCTCTCCAGCGAGGACAGCTCCCGCGCCCTCGGCATCCAGGAGTACGAGCGCGCGCTGCTCGAAGACCGGCCCGGCCTCGGCATCGCTCTGCTCGCGCGCGGCACCCCGACGGTGCAGCGGGCGATCGAGGCCCAGCGCGCCCGCTGGCGCTCACGCGAGCTCACGGCCTTCGACGGGATGCTCGGAGAGGACTCGCTCGCGGAGCTCCTTGCGAGGGTGGGTCCCGAGCGCCCGCTGTCGCCCACCGCGCTGCAGGCGTACGCGACGTGCCCATACCGCTTCTTCCTGGCGAACGTGATTCGCCTGAAGGAGCTAGAGGAGCCCGAAGCGATCGAGCGCATCGACGCGCTCAGCCGCGGTTCGCTGATCCACCGAATCCTGCAGCGGTTCCTCGAGAGCCTCGCGGGAGTGAAGCCCTCGACCGCCCGCCGCAAGGCGGACCTCGAGGATCTTCGCGCGATCGCCCTGGAGGAGTGTGCGGCGGTGGAGCAGCGCGGCCTCACCGGCTACCCCGCGCTGTGGCGCCACGACCGCGAGTCGCTGCTCGAGGACCTCGACACGTGGTACGACGCGGAGGTCGAGGACCTCGACGCCCAGCGCTACGACAAGGCCGCCTTCGAGGTGCGCTTCGGCCAGGCATGGGCGCAGGAGGAGACGAGCCCGATCTCCGTTGACGATCCCATCGAGATCGACGCGGGCGGCGCGCGCCTGCGCCTCGCGGGGCGCATCGACCGCCTGGAATGGTCGGAGAAGGGCGACGCGCTGCGGGTCATCGACTACAAGACCGGCGGCACCTGGGATGCGCCCGAGGAGGACCAGGTGGCGGGCGGCAGGGCGCTCCAGCTCCCGCTCTACCTGCTCGCCGGCGCCAGCGTGCTCGAACGCTCCCCCGCGGATGGCGTGGGGCAGTACTTCTACGCCACGCGCCGCGGCGACTTCGAGCGCAGCGAGTTCCACGGCTCCGCCCTCGGCCTGGGACGCGCCGACGTGCCAGCGCTCCTCGGCGCGCTGCTCGCCGGCATGCGCACCGGCGACTTCCACGCTGAGCCCGGGATCGACGAGAAGGGCAAGGGCAAGAAGCACTGCAGGTACTGCTCATTCGATCGGCTCTGTGACAGCTCACGCATGACGCTCCTGGAGCGCAAGTCGGGAGACCCCCAAGCCATGGCCTTCGCGGCCCTCGGCGAGGAGCACCCATGAGCGCCGCGTTCACACCCGTCGATCAGGCTCTGCGCGAGGAGATCCGCACGTCGCTTGACGTCACGCTGATGGTTGAGGCGGGCGCTGGCACGGGCAAGACGACGGTGCTCGTGCAGCGGATGGTGGAGGTCCTCCGCAGGGGCCCCTTCGGGGTGGATGACATCGCGGTGATGACGTTCACCGAGGCAGCCGCCGCGGAGCTCGCTGCGCGCCTGCGCGAGGGGCTCGAGGACGCGCTGCGCGAGAGCGAGGACGCGGCGCACGCGGAGCGCCTGCGCGACGCGCTCGCGGGCCTGCACCGCGCGCGCATCGAGACGATCCACGCGGTCGCAGCGAACCTCCTGCGCGAGCGGCCCGTGGAGGCGGGCCTGGACCCGCAGTTCGAGGTGCTCGACGACCTAGGCGCGCGCCTCGCCTTCGACCGCAGCTATGAGGCATGGCTCGCGGAGCTGCTCGACGAGGACCGCGCGGAGATCAGCACGGCGCTTCACCGCGGCATGGAGCTCAAGCACCTCCGCGAGATCGCCGAGCACCTGCACGAGCATCGCTACGTCCTGCCGCTGCGGCCGATCGCCGCTCCGGCGGGCGACGCCGTGGCCGACCTCACCGCGTGGCTCGCGCGCAAGGCCTCAGAGATCGATGACCTCACGAACCGCTGCCTCGACGAGGAGGACAAGGCGTTCATCGCGGGGCGCGCCATCCTCGCGTTCGGCGACGCTTGCCGCGCCGCTGGCGGCGAGGCGCTCGTGCTCGAGCGGACGATCCTCTTCCGCGCACCGCACGTGAGCAAGAAAGGCAACCAGAAGAATTGGGCTGACAAGCAGGACTGCAAGGATCTCAAGGCGTTGGTCGCCGAGTATCTCGAGCTGCCCGACGAGGCTCAGGCCGCCCTGCGCGGGCAGGCGATCGCCGGCGTGATCCCGATGGCGGAGGAGTTCGTGCGCCGCTTCGAGCGCGAGCGCCGCGAGGCGGGCACAGCCGAGTTCGACGACCTCCTGCTCTGGTCACGCGACCTCGTGGCTGCTAACGCTGAGGTCCGCGGCTACTTCCACCGCCGCTTCCCGCGCATCCTCGTGGACGAGTTCCAGGACACCGACCCGATCCAGGCGGAGCTGATCATGCGCATCTCAAGCGACGGCGGCGCGGAGGACTGGCGCACGCTCAGGCCCGAGCCGGGCCACCTGTTCGTGGTGGGTGACCCCAAGCAGTCGATCTACCGCTTCCGCCGCGCGGACATCGCCGTCTACGACGACCTTCGCCGCGGCACGCTCGCGGACGGCGTGCGGCGCATCACGCAGAACTTCCGCTCGGTGGAGGGAATCCTCGCGTGGACGAACGGGGTGTTCAACCGCGTGCTCGTGGAGGAGGAGGGCGTACAGCCCGCAAACGTGGCGCTCGTGCCGATCTCGGGTGTGGCGCCCGATAGTCGCCCGGGCGTGATCGCGGTCCACGGGTCGGGCACGCCCGGATTGAAAGCGGCGGGGATCCGCGAGGAGGAGGGGCGCGTGCTCGCGCGCACGATCGAGCGAGCGGTGCGCGTGGAGTGCTGGCCGGTGCGGGATCCCCGCACGCGGGAGGTGCGTCCGTGCGAATTCCGCGACATCGCGATCCTGATGCCCTCGCGCACGGAAAGCGAGGTCTACACGGACCCGCTGGAGGACCTCGGGATCCCCTTCCGCATGGAGGGCGGCTCCTACCTCTACGACCGCCAGGAGGTCCGCGACCTGATCTCGTGCCTGCACGCGATCGATGACCCCAACGACCGCATCAGCCTCGTGGCTGCGCTGCGCTCGATGGCGTGCGGCTGCTCCGATGAGGACGTCTTCCGCTGGACCGCCGCGGGCGGCCGCCTCGACCTCCGCCAGCCCCTCGACGAGCAGGAGGGCGCGGTGGCGGACGGCCTGCGGCTGCTCGCGGGCCTGCGCCGCGAGCGTCGCGGCCTCAGCCTGAGCGAGCTCGTGGGACGGGTGATCGCGCAGACGCGCCTGGTGGAGGTCGCGCTGACGCTCCCCAAAGGTGAGCAGGCCGCTGCGAACCTGCTGAAGCTGACCGACGAGGCGCGCGCGTTCGCGGGCGCGGGCGGAGGCGGGCTGCGGCCGTTCGTGGACTGGCTCTCCAAGCGTCGCGACGAGGAGTTCAAGGAGGAGGAAGCGGGCCTGCACGAGGAGACAGACGACGTGGTCCGCATCATCACGATCCACGGCTCCAAGGGCCTCGAGTTCCCGATCGTGGCGCTGGCGAAAGCGAACAACAGAGCGCCCAACCAGGTGGACCCGATCGCGGACGCGGAGGGGCACAGCCTCGACCTGAAAGTGGGCGACTTCGCGACCCCCGGCTGGGACGGGGCCGTGGAACGCGAGAAGGAGATCGGCGAAGCCGAGCGCGCGCGGCTGCTCTACGTCGCATGCACGCGCGCCCGCGACCACCTGATCGTCCCGATCATCCCCGAGCCGGGCAAGCGCAAGGGTCTCCTCGAGTGCCTCGACCCCGACCTGCCCGAGTGGGAGGAGGACCTCGCGGACCAGCTCGTCGAGGGGTGCCTGCTCTACGACAGGCGCCTGGTGAAGGATGGAGATGGCGCCGCCTCCGGCGGCGAGGACGCCCCAGAGCGGGCGGACGCCGCGGGGCGGGCTGAAGATCCGACAGCGAAGCAGATCGACCAGGCCGAGAAGGCCCGCGCGCTGTGGGAGGAGGACCGCACGGCGCTCCTGCGGGACGCGAGCAAGGAGCTCGAGTATCTGACCGCGAGCAGCGTGGAGCTGCTCTGGCAGCGTCCGCTGACGATCGAGGTGAACGAGGCGGACGGCACGGTGGTTTCCTCCGGCAAAGGCCCGCCGCTCCCGCTGGGCGACGCGGTGCATCAGGTCATGGAAGTCGTGGACCTCGCGGCGCCGGGCTCGATCGAGCCGGTGGTGCACGCCGTGTGCTCGGAGTTCGGCCTGCTCGACCGACAGGACGAGGTGCAGGAGCTCGTCGCGCAGTGCCTCGCGAGCCCGTCGATCGCGCGCGCCGTGGCAGCGGAGCAGTGCTGGCGAGAGGTGCCGTTCACGATCCCGTGGGAGAACGGCCTCGCGGTGGGCCGCATCGACCTGTTGTTCGTCGAGGACGGCCGCATCGTGATCGCGGACTACAAGACCGATGACGTCTCCCCGTCCCCCGAGGCGATCGGGGAGGCCGTCGAGAGCCACCGCAGCCAGGCGGAGGTCTACGCGGCGGCCGCGAACAAGGCGACAGGGCTGGACGTGGCGGAGGTCGTGTTCATCTTCGCCCGCGCGGCGCGCGAGGGGGCGTGCCGGTGGGAGTAGGCGGCGCGGGAGCGGTGGTGGACACCCCGCACCACGCTGCCACGGTGGTGCACATCCCTCATTCATCGACCAGGATCCCGGCGGATGTTCGCCCGACCCTCGCCGTGAGCGATAGCGAGCTCGAGCTGGAGCTCCTGCGGCTCACGGACAGGTACACCGACGAGCTGTTCGACCTGGACCCGGCGATCGCGACGCCGGTGGTGTTCGGCGTGAGCCGCCTCGTCGTCGATCCGGAGCGCTTCAGCGACGACGCGCTCGAGCCGATGGCTGCGCGCGGGATGGGCGCGGTGTACATGTCGAGAACCGACGGCACGCCGCTGCGAGCCACCCTGACCATCGCGCAGCGCGCGCGGCTGCTCGCCCGCTTCTACGAGCCCCACCACGCAGCCCTCGAGGCGGCAGTCCAGGAGGCACTCCTCGCCAGGGGCCGATGCCTGATCATCGACGCCCACAGCTTCCCGAGCGAGCCGCTGCCGTGTGACATGAGCCAGGAGCGACCGCGCCCGGACGTGTGCATCGGCACGGATGCCTTCCACACCCCAGCGGCGCTCGCGTCGAATGCGGTCGCGGCGTTCGAGGCACGCAGCCTCGAGGTGAGCGTCGACCGCCCCTACAGCGGGACGATCGTCCCGTCCCGCTGGCACGGCCGCGACGCGCGCGTTTCCTCGGTGATGATCGAGATCAATCGCCGTCTCTACATGGACGAGGCGACCGGCGAGAGAGCGGCGACGTTCTCCCCGACGCAAGAGACCGTGATATCGGTGCTCCTCGCGCTCATTGACGCGTACGCGCGATGACCTCGTTCCACGTTGGCTCGGGGCCTTCGATCAGGCTCCTCGCGTAAGCGGAGAGCGCAACGAAGGACGTGCAGCCGGCGGCGGTCGAGATGAACTCGACGGAGGGCTCGATCCCGACCCGCCAGAGGTTGAAGCGGTCGGCGTCCCAGCACGCTCCGATCGTGGGGTCCGCGGTCCTCGCCGAGGTCGTGTGATCGCGGATCGCCTCGACGAGCTGGCTGGCGTGGCGCGTGCCCGCGTCGAATCCCGGCAGCCGACCGGCGGCGATCGCCGCGCTCGCGATCGCGGCGGCGCGCGGTCCGTGCTGGGGATCGTGGAACTCGTTCAGGCGCTGGGAGTCGTGGAGCTGGGCGAAGGCGATCACGGTCGCCAGGTCGACTCCGCGGTCCCTGGACGCGAGCTCGAGGCCCGTGAGCGCGACGCACTTCCAGTGGCGAGGGCCGTGGTCGCGCAGCGTGAGGCCGGGCGCGCCGTCGGAGGCGGCGATCGTGGCCAGCGGCTCGGGAAGCGCGTCGACGCGCGTGGCCGAGCGGGCGCATGGACGGCCGCTCACGCTCATCCCCGAGGCGCCGCGCGTCGGAACGCCGACAGCGCGATCAGCTCGCCGTCGTGCGTGAGCCCGGCCCCGACGAGTCGCGTGCGCGTGATCGCGAAGGCGTGGCCGAGCCCCTGGTTGGCGGCGAGGTCGCGACGGCTCTCGATCGCCTTGGCCAGGAAGCGCTCGGCGCGCGGGGCATCGGGCTTGCCCGGCGCTGCGTTGGCGGCCTGCAGGGCGTAGCCGCTCGTGAGCGCTGGCGCCAGGCGTGCGAACACCTCGGGCCGGCTGACCAGGTCGAGGGCCACGGGCGACCCCGAGATCTCCACGAGCGCGCCCGTCTGCCCAGCGATCGGCTCGAGGGGACCCCGGAGCTCCTCAATCCTCGCGCTGCGCATCGCATAGAGATCCTCCAGCGAAGCTGTGTTGGAAGCCACCTGGAAGGCGTGCAGGCGCGTGTCGACCTCTGACCACACCCGCTGCTGGTCTGCGCGACCGCGCGGCCCCGCCGAGTTGGCGCCCTCGCGCTTGATCGAGCGCAGTGCCGGATCGGCGGCGTGCGGGGAGACGGTGAAGTGCTCGGTGTGGCGGCCGCCGTCCCAGCGGCCGGCCTCGATGCAGCTAACGGGCGCGAGAATGCCCGACTTGGCGGGCACGAGGATGGAGGTGTCGAAGCTGCGGTTCTGCTGCGCCCCCTTGATCTGCTCGCCCTCATAGATCAGACAGGGGAGGTCGGTGGGGTTCTCGACGATCACGTCGCGGACGCTCGCACCGTCGTCGAGCTCCTTGACGAACGCGCCGAGCTCCAAGGCCGCGCTGAGGCTGAGGTACTCCAGCGCGGGCGGCGGCCCGAAGACGGGGAAGACGGCGAGCGGGCCGGCCACCTGCGGACGGCCGAGTGTGTATGCGGCGGTGAGTGTGGTCATGTGTGTCTGGTCGTCGCGCGGGCGGCGAACCTGACACGGCCAACGGGTTCAGGGCTCAGATGACGGCGTGCAGCCGGCGGCCCATCGCGGCGCCGGAGGATTCGAACCTGCGGCACAGGCGCGCGAAGTCCTTGTCGCAGGCCTCGTACTGCTCTCGGATCAGCTCGGCCGGCATCAACACGGCGGCAGCGAACACGTTGGCCTCCTCCTCCGGCTCCGCCGGCTGCTCGCGTGCGTCGGCGTTGGGAGTCGCGTCGTCGGCATCGACGGCCGACGAGCGGCAGAAGACTCCCTGTCCCCCGTGGCGGTGCAGCTGCCAGTGCCCGAGCTCGTGCGCGATCGTGAAGCGCCTGCGCGGCGGCCACTCCCGCGCCTCCTCGGCGTTGACCCAGATCTCGCCGCGATCGGGCAGGAACAGCCCCGACAGGGCTTGGCCGGCGCCGAGCGCCGGGGCGCCTGGAGCGGCGGAAAGATCCTCGACGTCGCGCACGAGCAGGCCCACATGGGAGTCGGCGATGTCCTCGATTGGCACGGGCAGCGACGCGCCATCCCATATGTAGCTCGGCACACCCGACAGGAACAGCTCGGCCCGCTGCTCGATCCCCTCCATGCGGGAGAGCCTATTGGAGGTCGCTGCCGAGTCCCAGACGCACGGAGAGAGTTGCATAGGCGGAATGAGCCACGCCCAGCCAGCCGGTTGGCTCACGCGCGAGCACCCGCGCCAACAGCTCCACGAGGCGCCAGTCGCGCGATCGAACGGCGAAGCGCATGACGGCCAGATCGTCTCGCTGAGGGCTCATGGCTGGGTGTGGAGTCGAGCGGCGAAGCGGGGAGCTGACATCAGCCTTCAGAGCGGAATAGCTCGTCGACCTCGTCTCGCTCATCGCGCGCGGCGGGCTCGGCGGCGATGGCCGAGACAGCGGCCTCGTCCTCTAGGAACGCGGTGCGGGCGAAGGCATGGGACTGCGTGGCACCGTCCCCGAGACCTGAGCCGAGTGCCGCGCCGGCGTCACGCAGCTCGGCCGCTGTGGAACCCACGAGCTTCGCGAGCGCGTCGAGCACGCGGTCCGATACGCCGCGCGCGGGAAGCAACCCCTGCTCCATCTCGTGGTAGTAGAGCCCGACCTTCTCGGTGCGATCGCTGACGCCCAGCGCGGCGGCGAGCCGCTCGACCAGCTCGCGTCGCTTGAGGCCCGCGCGGTCACGGAGGCTGGGAAGCAGCGCGGGCCACAGGCCGGCGGAGCCGCTGATCGAGCGCGACAGCGCCTCGACTGTGGCCTCAGCGCGTGGATTGGCGGCCAAATGCTGCGCGAGGGGTGTGCGCGGCGCGCGCGCAAGATACGCATCGATCAGCGCCGCGAGCTCGCGCCGGTCGGGCGGCTCGGCGCGATTGAGGAACGCGATGGGGTCCGCATCTCCGCCGCGGCGGTGCTCGGCGATGTACTCGTCCATGAGGGTCTCGACGCTCGTCATGGTTAGGTGCGGCCGTTGGCCTCTTCGAGGGTGTGGCGCAGCCGCTTGCGGAACCGAGAGGCTATCTGCGCGACGTTGTCCGGACTCATGCCATCGATCTGCTCGCACGTCTCGGCGGCGGTCAGCCCGTCGAGGACATGCAGCTCGATCACGCGACGGTGCTGCGGGTTCAGCTCGGCCACGATCCCCTCGAGGATGAGCTGAAGCTCAACCGCGCCCGCCTCGCTCGCGGCGGCCGGCTCCTCGCCCCACACGTCATCGTCACCGGCGTGCTCGCTGGGGAGCGGCGTCTCAGAGGGGCGGCGGTCGCGGCGGCGGAACCAGTCGGCGGCGGTGCGGTCGGTGATCGTGTTGAGCCAGCTGTGGAACTCGCCCTCGGAGGTCCCGTCGAACGCGGACGCGATCGCGCGCACGAGCGCATCGTGCGCGGCGTCCTGCGCGGCATAGCTCGGCATCCGCAGGCGCATCCGCCGTTCGACGTTCGCGGCGTGGCCGTAGACGAGGATGGCGAGCGCGCGCTTGGCGGCGTCGTGGGCGCCGGCGGCCGCGGCATCGCGGAGGTACGAGATGAGCTTCTCGTCGGAGAGCTGGTCGAGCTCATGGTCTGGCTGTGTTCGGAATTTTGCCGGAGGCAATGGTCAACGGTCCTGTCGCACGCGTGCATGTGAACCTGACAGGCCGCCACGACCCGCGGCCGACCCGGCATCGTCAAGGATAGATGCGCGTCGCGCGCTCAGGTCGTGGGAGGCGAGCCGACAATCACACAGTGGGTTGCGCGCCCGTGAGATCGCTATGCAGAGCTGCTGCCGTTCCCGGCGGGCGCACCGCTAGTCGGAGCCGTTGACCTCGGGCTCAGGCGTATCGTTGCTGTCCGGCGGCGGCGCGATGAACATCAGCACCGACTCACCCTCCGCCAGATCGTCCTCGTCCTCAGTGAGTGGTCGCAGGAGGGGGCTATTGTCGGATGGGGAGGAACGCAAGCCTCGCGTCGGGGTAGCGGGCTCTGATCGCTGAAGCTTCGTCATCCTCCCGAGTATAGGCAGTCGAGATCGGCCGGAATGGGTGTACAACCCCAGCGCTGGCAGTCTTCTTCCGCGGGTGCGACAAGGTGGTCGATATGACCTCCTTCGCCCTGGCAGGGAGTCATTGGGCTGATCCGGTGGCCTCGGAGGAGGAGGCGGGGATTCGCCCTCGGGCAACGAGACCGTCTGGCCTGCCGGTCGAAGCCATATAAGCCTGGACTTATTACAAGCCATGCCTTATCATGGCGGGATGGCATGGGAAATCGAAACGAGTAAGCAGGTCACCGACTGGCTGCTCGGTCTCGACGAAGACACGTTCGACCTAATCATGCCTGCGATCGACGCGCTGTCCGAGCAAGGACCGACCCTCGGACGCCCGCTCGCTGATCGTGTCAAAGACAGCCGTCATCACAACATGAAGGAGCTTCGCTCAGCCGGACGCAACATCCGCGTTCTATTCGCCTTTGACCCAGACCGGCAGGCCATCCTGCTGATCGGTGGCGACAAGGCGGGCAGGTGGACCGAGTGGTACCGGGAGAACATCCCACTCGCTGACGACCTATACGACAAGCATCTCGCGGGAGAGAAGATATGAGTGGCACCAGCAACTGGAAGACAATCCGCAAGCAGGTCATTGGGAAGGACGAGGCCCGCGCCAAGCGCGCTCGCGACGCGATGGATGCCGAGCTCGCGCTCGGGCCGCTACGGAAGCACCGCAAAACAAGTCAAGCCGCTGTCGCTAAGCGGCTAGCCGTTTCCCAGGCGAATATCTCGCAGATTGAGCGTGGTGACGTCAAGATCTCCACGTTGGTCGGCTACGTCGGCGCCCTCGGTGGCAAGCTGGAGGTGCGCGCTGTCTTCGACGACGAGACGGTGTCGCTCTCGGACGTCAGCCTGCGGACCCTTAAGCCGACGCCTGTCAAAGGTGCCAAAAAAGCAGCCCAAACCAGCAAGGTGGCCGCCAAGCCCAAGCGGCGGGCGAGTGTAAGGAAGGGCACCGCAGCCTAGGACGACATGCTCGCGGGGTGATCTCGGGCTGTCGCGGCAGGGAGTCTCCAGACCCGCGGCGCTGGACGCAGCTGTGGCACCTGACCCGCGCTGGCGGTTAGCAGAGGCGTGGCGACCCCTTCCTCGTGAAGGAAGGGGTGATCGGTTCGAGTCCGATGTTGGGAACTGATAATCGCGCGTATCAGCGGCCCCGACCTGACCTGGGCGAGCAGCTGCTGGTAGCTGACCCAGGTTTCGAGGAGCGCCGGCACAGCCGTCAGATTCCAAGCAGGAAGGTCGGCTACGAGCTATTCAAGCGCTGAGCCCGTGAAGCGCTGTCCATCGCGTCGCCCGTGGCCCACGTGCTGCGCTGTGAATTTGTCGGCTAGAGCCCCTTTGTTGTCACGAAATAGGAGAAGCTGTAGCCGGCAGCCTCGGTGAGCCCCTTGATGGCCTCACGGATGGCCCCGTAGTCGACGCTCGCGTCGTAGTGCTTGCCCAGTTGACGTGAGTGGTCCTCGAAGCTGCCTTTGCGGGCTCCGCTCAGGGTGTTGTAACTCTCGCTCTGCACGCCGACCCCGGCATCCATTCCCCTGCCGCTCTCCTTCAGGCTCTCGGTGAAGCGGAGTTCCTTCTGCTGATCGTCGATAGCGAACTCGGCGCGATACTCGAGCTTCTTGCGCGAGATGAACGTCTTGCGCTCCGCCAGGACCTTCTCCACTCTGTAGCGCCCGTGATGAGTCTCAAAACTCATCTGGTTAGCCCTAGCGTACTCCTCGAGTGTCTCCAGAAGTGCTCCCATGTGGCTACGGTAACAGCTCTTTGGGCAGCCCTTGACCGTCCTTTGTGGACCGATATTCGTGGTGTTCCCTAACCGGGCAGGCGTTAACTACTGAGACGCGATTGCCACGCGCTCGCGCGGAACGGGGCACGCGGCAGCGCGACTCGAGTCCAACGTGGTGCCCGTGCCACACCGTCTGGTCGCCGGCGTCTCCCACCATCTCAGCGACCCCTTCCTAGTCAAGGAAGGGGTCATCGGTTCGAGTCCGATGCTGGGCTCTCGAGAAACGACCTGCAAATCATGGTAATCCGGGCCGAGGCGGGCGACAGGCCAAGGGCCACAGCCCCCGCCGAGGGTACTGAGAGGGCACACCTCATCGCTGACGGACCTTGGCGCGGGCGGCGCGGATGGCCTGCTCGGCGGAGACCCGCTCCTCGATGCTGAACTCCGCGAACACGCCGGCGTAGGCACGGAGGCACATCTCCGGCGAGTGGCCGAGCTGCTGGGCGACCTCGACGACTGTCTGGCCCTCCCAGACCAGTAGCGAGGCGAAGCTCCCGCGCAGATCCCGCGGGCGCGTGGTCTTCTCGAGCCCGGCGTTGATCGCGGCGGGCCGGTAGACCCGGCGCAGCCAGTTCCGCCACGCGTCCTGATCCCACGGCCCCCCGTCACGAGGGCACACGAGCGTGCCCTCGGAGGGCGAGCCGCAGGCCGTCCGCCACGCCGCAAGATCCTCCGCCAGCGGGGCGAGTAGTCGAACGTGGCGCTCACGGCCCGTCTTTGAGGCGTAGATCCGCAGGGTCCGCTGGCCGACCTGCCCCCATTTCAAGCTCACAGCCTCGGACTCGGGGCGCAGGCCGGCGTAGGCGAGCAGCGAGACGAGTGTCGCATCGCCTTCCGGGAGGCCTGCGCGGATGCGCTCGACGATGAGCTCGCCGATCATCTCCTCGCCATCGCGGGGTTGGTAGTAGACGAAGTGCACAGCGCCCCACCTGCCCCGCTGCAACTCCACGCGCTCGGCTCGCGCCGCCGCGGCGATGGCGGCCGCATAGTCCTCGCAGAACCAGCCGTGGTGGTGGGCGCCGTTACCGCCCGCGGCGAGGAAGTCCCGGTAGGCCGAGGGCTCGGCGTTCACGGGCTGGATGAGCTCGATCTGCAGGTCGCCCTGCTGGCTGAACGCGGCGTCGATCTTCGGCTTGGACGAACGGCCCTGGTAGCGGTAGGCGCCGAGCGTGACCCCGCGCATCGTCAGGAACGGTCCTACGCCTTTCGCGGCCCACTCCGAGATCGCGACCTGCAGATCGGGGACCACGCAGCCGAGCTGGTCCGGCGGCTCGGAGAAGGGCGCTGACATTTGCCGAGCATCGCACCCGGTGAGGGGTGGCACAAGGGTGATCTCCTCACTCAGACACGCTCTTGGCGAAGCAGGAGCGGTGACGGCGCCCGCGATCACCAGCGGATTTGAGGAACGGCGAGAGCGCTCGCAACCGTCGTCTAGCTAGGAGGACTTCCGGACGGAGAGCGTCGTTACGCCGACGACGTCACCGGCGGAGTCGGTTGCGGTCGTTGCAATCACCAGGTAATCGCGTCCTTCGCCGAGTGGGTGCACCTCGGTGACGACGCCGGTGAGCGTGATCGTCTCGCCGAGGAACATGGGCTTGGTGAACTTGCCTTCGATGTGCGTGATCTGGGTCGTCGCTCCCCAGGCGCGCAGCACGACCGAGCACAGCAGCGACATCTGCGCCATGCCGTGGAGCACCGGCTTGGGCCGCCCAAAGACCTGTGCACGAGCGCACCAGTCGGGATCGATGTGCACCGGGTTGAAGTCCAGCGACGCCGCCGCGTAGCGGTCGATGAACTGCTGGGTGATCCGCTGCGTGATCGGCGGGAGTTCATGGCCGAGCGTGACGCCCCAGAGGTCGGCGGGCGGCGTGTTGGTACTCATCGCGTTGCCTCCATCGCCTCGGCGAAGGCGCGGACCGCCTCGCGTGTCGGCGGGATGATCAGCGTCCCCCACCAGCGCGCGACCAGGCGGCCGTCGACGCTGAATTCGCTGAGGTTTGTGATGTAGTGCTTGTCGCGGCGGATCCAGCGGTCGACCGTCGCGCTCGTGACCTCTACCTCGTCACCGACCTGCACTGGCTCGAGGATCTCGATCCGCTGCCCGGGATTGCGGGCACCGGGTGTTCGCACCCACGTGCCGATCCCCTCGGTCGAGACATAGAAGATGATCGTCGTTAGGAATAGCGGGTGGGCGACGATCCGCCCCGTCGGGGAATGCTCACGCGCATAATCGGGGTCGACCATCAGCGGGTCGGTCTCCCCGAGCGCGCGGTTGTAGGAGAGGACGTCCTCCTCCGCAACGACGAACCTTCTGGAGGACTCATTGGACCGGCCGATCTCGACGGTGTCCCACGTCTCGTAGTCCTCCCAGCCCTCGATGAAGTCGCGAGGGAAGCGACGCTGCTTCCGTGTCTCGAGGTACTCGCCCACTCTTGTCGCCACTCGGTCACCTCCAGAGTCGTCGTAACGCTCGCTCGACACGAGCGCCGAACATGATAGTGCCACCCCGGTGAGACCAAGCCATACGCGGCTGTCTGACCCGACGACGTTTGTATACCCCACAGGCCTGGTCGGCCGACTCGAGAGCCGCGGCCTGGTGCAGCGCATACCAGATCCCCGTGACGCGCGGGGCTTCCACGCCGCGCTCACCAAAGCGGGGTCCGAGTGACTCTCCAGGGCACGCGTACGCACGACGCAGTGATCGAGGAGCTCGTCGGATCGAAGCTGACCAACAATCAGATCACCTCGGCTCGCCCACGCGCTGGGCCGGGTGATCAAGCTAGGAGTGGAACCCACTTCTGAGGACACCGTCGCGATCGCGTAGCTACCGGAGCGAGCGTCCCGCGGTCGACGGCCGACGCTACCGCTCAGGGCGAGCTGCAGCACTCGCCGCCCAAGCGGGCGTCGCTATCGCAATGCGCGAGAAGGGCTCGAAAGAGGAACCGGGCGTGATCTCAGATCACGTCAGGCGTGCGAGCGGCTCTGAGGTGCCCTGAGGTTACGTGAGATGCTCTCACTTAGGGACCACGGGAAGGACCACGGCCTCGCCGGAGCCAGCCGACGGTCGGCGAGCCTCGTTCCGTCGCGCCGTCCGGCGCCTGGTCCGCGTCGAATGCGAGAGCGCGCGAGGAGCCCGGAGGACTGTCGCAGGTCGTCCATTGTGGGACTGAGGGCGACGTCGCCAGAGACGCCTGCTTCGGTGGAAAGCGGGAGCGCCCCGAGCGAGAGCTGAGCGTGCCGGTGCTCCTCAGGAGCGATCATCTTCCGCGACGCCTCGGTCGCTGTCCGGAGCGGCAGCGCGCAACGGCGCCGTGCAGCTATCTGGTTGGATGCCGGTCGTGGGAAACGAGTCGTCTATTCGGGTGGAGCGCGTGTCGGAAGGAGTGGCGCTGGTGGTGCTCAATCGCCCGGAGCAGCTCAATGCACTGGACGCGGATCTCTTCGCGGCGCTGCCCGAGGTGTTCGGCCGCCTTGCCGACGATCAGGACACGCGCGTAGTCATATTGACCGGAGCGGGCTCGGCGTTCTGCGCGGGAGCGGACCTCGCACACCACGGCATCACGGCCACCGACGTTGCGGGGCTCACGGACTGGATGCACGATGTCCAACGCGGCCCGCTCTCCCTGTATCGGCTCCCGCAGCCGACGATCGCAGCTGTCAACGGCGTGGCAGCTGGCGGCGGGCTGGGGCTCGCGCTGGCGTGCGATATCCGCATCGCAGGCGCAAACGCCAGCTTCACAACGGCGTTCGCGCGTATCGCTGTGGGCCCGGACTTCGGAACCTCGAAGCTTTTGCCACGCACGGTCGGTGTCTCGACCGCCATGGAGCTGTTGTTCACCAGTCGACGGGTCGACGCCGTCGAGGCACTGCAGATCGGACTCGTCTCGCGCATCGAGCCGGACGCGTTGGCCGCCAGCGTCGAATTGGCGGACACGATCGCTGCGATGCCACCCCAGGCGCTCCGGGCCATCAAGTCGACTGTGCGGCGCGCCCTGGAGCTCGACTACGAAACAGTCGTGCAGGAACTCGAGCCCAGCGTCCAAGCAACCCTACTCGCCCGGCTCTCCGGCGGCCCAGAGGTAACCGGCTAGTCCCAGCTGCCACTCACCCAGCGGTCTGAGAGTTCCGGCACCGCTGATGCGGTTGGCAAGAACGCTCGACGTGGATCGTGCGCTCACAGTCGCGAGCCGTACATGTCCTCTCTACCTCTCGCATGAGATAGGCGCGTGGTGCGCTAGGTTAACGCGCGTGGTGCGATAAGCGCATTGCGCGCCGTCTTTTCCCGGAGAGGTCCCTCCCGACGTTGCGGCGGGTTCTGACCGTGCTGGCGCTTGCGTCGGCGACGCCTGCCCGTAGCCGGCGCGCAGGCCGATGTCGTGGCGACCGACCGATATGGCGCTGCCGTTCCGGTGCTGTGGAATGGAGGCGTCGCCTGGGAGGACCTTGACGGGGTCCTCGCCGCGACACCGGGTTCCGCACCGCGTCGACTCGTCTCGTTTCCTGGGCTCGGGAGGTTCTCGTTTGACTTTGCGCTGGACAGCGGCAGCGGGTCCGGCGGGGTGGGCAGCTCTGGTGGTGGCGGCTCGGGCGGCGCGCTCGCATACGGCTGGCAGGAGGCCGAGGAACAGTTCCCCAACTCCGAACACGGCGACGAACCCATGCGTGCGGGTTCGCCCGCTGGGAGCATTCCGGCGCCGCCGAGCCCTGCGCCGCGCGCCGGGGAAATCCCCGTCTATGAAGTTCCCATCGACCACCGCGGTGTGATCGGCGCCGACGGCCACGTTACGCAGCTGTCCGCCGACTCGTGTTCCTGCTCAACATGCGGGGCCGGGGGCCAACGTCGTCGACTTCTCTCCCGCCTACCTGGTTTCGCTGGCGGGCGGCACCGTCGCCCACGGTTGTCGGGGAGTCGAGCCCCCGGGCGGCCACGCGCCGTCGTATCTCGCGCTGAGCGATATCGCCACGCTCGGCAGCACCACGAAGACGATCCCCAACGCCTGTTGCGCGTTTCAGCTCTCAGGGAATTACATCGCCTATTACGCCGGCGAATCGTTGTTCGGGTCCGGCCCTCTCATCGTCGAGAACCGCCAGACGGGAGCGGTCAGCTACGAAGTGCCCAAGTCGGTGCAGGAATCCGTTCGCACGGTTGCGCTGCAGGAAGACGGCACGCTGGTGCTGCTGGAGGCGTCGGCCCTGTCCACCTGCGGCAAACCCGGCGTGGGCTACGAAGGGCCCTACCCGGCTGAGTGGTTCTCGCCGGCGAGCCCGGTCGCCCACCAGCTCGGCTGCTTCTACGACGGCTCGCCCCGTCCCGTAGGCGGACAGTGGGTCGCGTTGCGCGCCGGCCCGGGGACGCAGGCGTCGCTTGTGCTCATAAGCCTCGCCACCGGGTCCAGCCGGACGCTGGCGGTATTCCCATGGGCCGGTATGTTCGACGGCGCCGACTTCGACGGCAAGCGGCTCGCCTGGGCCCAGCAGACCTGTGCCGGCACCTCCGTACAGCTCACACCCGACGTGAGCGCGATGTCGCCCGGCCCGCCCCTATCAACGCGCTGCCCCGTGCTATTTCACCTTCATGGTCCCCTGCACGTCGCTGCAAACGGCATCCTGCGCGTAGCTGTGTCATGTCCGATGGGCTGCGAGTACGTCAGCGGCTCAATAGCCAAACCGCGGGCGCTCGTTCAGGAAAAGTACTTCTCGCTCCCCGCCTCCACTGCGAGCACGATGGAGTCGTTCCGCCTGTCCCGCCGTCAGCGCGACTACCTACGCCGCCATCGTCGCGTTCGCGTCAAGCTCGTGGTCGGCCCGGGGCTGGGCGACTCCGGCAAGCTCGCCCTCGCCCCGGACACCAGATCAACTTGGGCACTGCTTGTTCATTAATTGGCTGGGGTACCCACGACAGTCGAGCCAGCCCACACCCGACGGCCGACGGGGTCACCCAGCTTAGAGTCCAGCGACTGGGACAGGGGCCTCCTTGGGAGAACGCAGGTCGGCCAGGCCGTCCGTTGGACGATGGGCTTCGAGCCAGGCCCCCCCGCCCGAATCACGGAACCCCCGCGTTGCGGGGGTCCTCGTCGATGGGCGATACTGGGCTCGAAACCGCACCCGTGGGTTCTCTCAGGTGCGGTGGCCCATATTCACTGAGCTTAGGTGCTCTCAGGTGCTCTCAGATTCGCTCATGTTGGTACCCCAAGTGGTACCTCAGCGTGGATGGTCGGGGTGTTGGTCGACTTCGTGGGCCGCGTGCGTCGCGTCATCCATCGCCTTGTTCATTTCGGCAGTCCGCTGACCTGCAGCATCGCCCTGACCTGGCTCCACGACCTCGTCCTCGACTTCGAGGCGACTCACGAGGACGGACACGGCGTCCTCAAGGGCTGCTACACGACGAGTGAGCTTCGCGATGTCAGTGCTCATGCATAGAGGCTACGCCTTTGCGACAGTCCGCTCCCACGGGGTCGTCGTCTCGACGGAACGCAGCGGCGACCAGCTCAGCGTCCCGCGTGCGGGGCGCGTAGTCCGCGTAGCGCTGCGTCGTCTCGATGTCCCGGTGCCCCATCCGCTCCAGGTAGGTCACGTAACGCCGGCCGACCTCGCCTACGGCATCCCCCTTCCCTCCAAGCCCGCACTCGATCGAGGTGCGCGAACGCCGGCGCGCCCTATCCGGGCGTCAGAGTCCGCTCGAGGCCGACCGCCTAGATGAGCACTGCCGCAACGCCGCGCAAGCGAGCGTGAGACGACCGGGGACCGCGACGATCGCAACTCGTCGAGGCTGTTGCACAAACCCCCGAAGGCCGCACTGGATCCGTTCTAAGGGTGGGGTCGAAAAACCCGAAGGTCATCGCTCGGCCTCGGCGCGCTCTGCTCGGCCTTGGCGCTCCCAGCGCCTTCCACGGCCGTCACAGCGAGTGCCGCACAGGTTCTCGTAGACGGCTTTGTGCAACAGCCACCGTCCGGTGCGGTAGCGCTCGCGGTGCCGGCGGGCACTTCTGTTTGGCCCTGTCGAAGCAGGAGCGTCACGACCGTCAGCCTGAGTCTGCCGCGTGCGTTCCTTACGGGGGTCTCGCACGTGAAGGATTGGTGAGATGCTTCTTGGATGAGGGCCGCGATCCGCGACTACCGACCCGAGGATCTGGCCGATGGGCGCGACGCTGTCGCTTCGGACGACGAACCGAGCATCCCGGGAGCCGGACACCGGCTGGCCTCTCAGGCGATAGTGGCGTAATGGCCGATCGTAATGTGCTCGGTGGCGAGCTCCGCAGCCTAGGAGGACATGCTCGCGGGGTGAGCTCCTGCACCCGTGGCAGGAAGTCCCAGACCCAGGGCGCTGTCGCCGGACAGCACGGCTTCGTGAGCGAGCATCGGCTTCCGCCCGGTGGGCTGCGCAGAGCTCGTCCCGCGGCCAGCTAAGTTGCCAGTATTGCGCAGTTATGGCATCTCCTGGTATGCTGTGCTGCATGGGTGTGGTCGATCGTAGGCTTGAGCTGTTCGAGAACATCGTGCGACTGCGTCGCGCGGGGCGGCAGGCGCCTGGCAGCCGCGACATTGCTCTGGTGCGGGTTACACTCGAGCGCCAACTCGGCGAGACCGTCTCGCGCAGGCTCGCTGCGCGAGCGCTCGGCGTGAGTCACTCCGCCCTCGACCGTTGGGCCAAGGCGGGCGATCTGCCGCTCGTGTACTCGCGTGAGGGTCGTACCAAGGTGCCGGTCTCGGCCCTACTCGACCTCTATGAGGCGGTTGAGGCTGAAGGCACCGCAGGATCGCGCCGTTTTGTTCTGGCGCCGACGATGGCTTCTCGGCGCCGGGCTGCGCAGAGTCTGCACATCGAGGAGCCGGGCATCCACGACGACAGTTCGCACGGCCGCGCCAGGGCGCGCAGCCTCGCCTACCATCGCGCGGTGGCGCAGCGCCTGCGCAAGCCGATGGTCGCGGAGGCTCGTCACGTCCTGCTGCGCTGGCGAGAGCAGGGACGGATCGATGAGCGCTATGCCGACAGATGGGAGCATCTGCTCGCACGCCCCGTGTCGGAGATCCGCCGCGCGCTCGTGGAGGACAGCCAGGACGCTGATGATCTGCGCCAGAACTCGCCGTTCGCCGGCGTCCTCAGTGAGCCGGAGCGCCGGCGCATCATGCGCGAGGCTGCATAGATGGGCCCGCAGGAGTTTGAGCACGTGATCGCAGCGGCCGCTGAGGTGACCAGCCAGGATGAGTTCGTCGTGATAGGCAGCCAGGCAATCCTTGGATCCGTCGTGCAGCCGCCCGCATCGTTGCTGCAGTCGCTGGAGGCGGACATCTATCCGCTGCGCGATCCCGCGGCCGCCGACCTGATCGATGGTGCCCTCGGGGACGGCTCCCCCTTCCATCTGGCCTTTGGCTACTACGCGCATGGCGTCAGCCCTGAGACAGCGAAGGCACCGAAGGGCTGGCAGGACCGTCTGGTCCGGCGGACGATCCCGCCGCGAGTCGCGTCGAGCCGTACCGCGGTCGCCTGGTGTCTTGAGGTCCACGATCTCGTCCTCTCAAAGTGCGTCGCCGGCCGCGAGCGCGACTGGGAGTACGCCGCGAACGCAGTCACCGCGGAGATCGTCCGCGCTGACGTCCTCCTTGCACGGATACCGGACCTGCCAGTCGATGACGCGCTCCGCGACCATGTCGAGCAGATGCTGCGGGCCTTGATCAGCGACCAGTGATTACACGCTCGCTTGGCAGCGGGGCCCGTCCAGACATTCACCTCAAACGGCACTGCACGGCCTAGGTGACCTCCTGCCGCACTGACGGGAGGTCACATCGTGCCAAGGCCCCGCGCCCACGCACGGACGTCCAGCATCGCGCCCCTACGCCATCGCCGTCCTGACCGCCTCGATCGCCTCCCGCTCAGCCTCGCTCACCGCCTGTCCGCCCTCGGTGTGCGCCCCGGCCACGCGCTCGGCGAGGTTCACGGTGAAGTTCTTGTAGTCCTCGACCTCCGACGGCTGTGCCTTCCTCTGAAGGACAGCGACAGCTTCTCGAAGGTGCTCAAGGACGTGCTCCCTCAACTCCTCCGGAGAGTGGTAGCGGGTGTGATCGACGTGTGGCCGCGCAGCGATGAGCTCGTCCAGCAGCTCGCTCTGGCCGTGCTGCTGACGCGCTTCGGCGTACTCCTTCCCCATCGCCAGCGTCTCGCGGAACGTCCCGCCCCGCTGCGACATGATCACCAGCATCGCCGCGCTCGGGGGGCCCTCCACCACGGTCTTCCACTCCTCCGGCTCGAAATCCGCCTTTGCGGTCATTGCCACCTCCTTATCGGGCTGCGGAATCGCCGCCAAGCCGAGTCTATTCCAGCGCCGGAGCGGCGCGGCTTGGCCGGGCGATCTATGGACCATCGGGCGAGAGCGTGACCGGTCTCGCCTCCCACGGTGCCTTGTGCGACTGGTGTCGGCGGAACCGGTGCGCCGGCGCCGGCATCGCAGTGCCGCTCGCCGCGCAGCGTTCGCCTTCGCGCTCCTTGAGCCATGCCACGTATGGGTCGGTGTGCACGGCACGCTCGGTAAGAGTCTGCGGTTCATACCGGCTCGCAAGCTGGTCCAGGGCGTCTTCGCCGATCAGACCGTCCCTTGGCGTGCGTGGGTCGTTTCGGAGCGCGGGGCTTCGGTGCGGCGCGTGGCCGTTGGCGTGAAGTAGTGGCATGTGACTCTCTCCCGAATCGGTCGAATGAGGTTCAAGCATGCACCGTGCCCGGCGCAGGTTCCAAGCGCTCTCAACAGACGACGTAGGTTACTTCCCGAATGGTGAACGGCACGTGTCGAATGGGGCAATCGGACTCCCCTTATCGGGTAGTAAGCGTCGTCCTTTTCGTGCTTGATGCGACGCCGCCAATTCGAGCACGAAGCAAGCCGTCGGGCCTCGGACGTTCCTCGCACGAGAGCACCGGCCGCTTCCGGCGGCCTCCCTCCTCACGCACGCACGCCCCTTCGCCCCGGTTGCGCCCGACTCCCGTTCCGATCAAGCTCCCCGCGCGGCACTCATACCTATTGTAGCTGCTAGGATTCCGAGCATGACGCTACATGGTCGGGGGTATGAGGTTGGGGTGCGCGAGCTTCACGATCGACTAAGCGAGCACCTTGAGCGCGTCGAGCGGGGCAGCGAGGTGGTGGTCACCCGGCGCGGCCGACCGATCGCGCGGTTGTCTGCGCTCGAGAGCGAGGAGCCGCTGGAGGATCTCGTCCGGCGCGGTCTCATCACGCTGCCGGCACGTGCGCGCAGCTCGCGCCGAGCGCGCGTGAAAGCACGTGGCTCGGTGTCCGACCTCGTCGCCGAGCAGCGGCGCTGATCCTGTACTTCGACACCTCGGCGCTCGTCAAGCTCCTGATCGTCGAGGACGGCTCTGAACTCATGGCCGAGCTGTGGAGCACGCCGCTTCGCGCGGCGTCGAGCATCCTGTGCTACCCCGAGGGTCGTGCGGCGCTGAGCGCGGCACGACGGGGCGGGCGCCTGAGCGCCGCGGGATACGGTCGGGCGCGCGAGGAGTTTGACTCGTTGCAGAGCGAGCTGCTGCTGGTCGGGATCGATCGGCCGCTCACCCACCAGGCTGGAGAGCTTGCCGAGCAGCTCGGGCTGCGCGGATACGACGCGGTCCATCTCGCGAGCGCGCTCGCACTCGGCACCGACACCGCGTTCGTCAGCTGGGATGAGGATCTCAGGCGCGCAGCTGCTCACAGCGGATGCGCCGTCGCCCCCTCGGGCTAGCGACCAAGTGGCCCGCAATCTTCTTTGGGCAGACTACGAGCTCGGCATGCGCCGCCTCCTCCTGAATCGCGGAAGCCGGCGGTTCTGTTCTCTCGCTGTTGCGCTGAATGACACGAACGGCACTGCATGTCGATCGACACCCCCGAGGGGTTGCTCGCTCCGCGGAGCCGAACCCCCCGCCCGGTGGGCGCGCGGCCTCGAGCACGCCCGTTTTGCCCACCGCAGTGCCCACCCACACTGCCATCGCCCTGCCGTGCCCGTCGAAGGCGACCCGCGGTGCGAAGCCGCTCGCGCCTTCGGGCGATACGCGCTCGGGGGTGCTCGCTAAGACGCCGCCCACAGGGCGGAAGACCCCCTCGATCACCTGTGCTCCGCCGGCCCGGTGCCCGGATCTGGAGGTCATCGGGAGCGGTTTTCTACCGAGCAGTTTGCGGCTCGTCCCTGATTGGTTCGTGCTGGGCGCTCTCTAGCTTGGGGGCATGCCGTCCAAAGCTTCAGAGGTGCACACGCAAACCACGAGCATGAAGCCGCAGCCTTGGCGCTGGAGTCACCCGCGGGTGCTTGTCGAGCACCCGGACGAGGCGACCGGCCTTGCGATCGCGTCCGGGTTGCGCTTCGCCGGCTACGCGGTCGCCGTCTGCCCCGGCCCGCGGGGACACGGGCAATGTCCGCTGACCGGGCCCGAGGGGTGCGCGCCCGCTCACGAAACGGACCTCGTCGTTTGCTCCCTGGGCTACGAGCGTGAGGTGGCCCGAGAGGTCTTGCGCGAACTGCGTACCCGTTATCCCAACACGCCGCTGCTGGTCGAGGTGCCGTCGGAGATAGACGCGGAACTGCGAGATTTGCTGGACGGCTGCAGCCAGCTCCCGGCACCGGCGAGCCCCGAGCAAATCGTGGCCGCGGTGCAGAGCATGCCCGGGCACCTCGCCACAGAGGCCCCCCCTGGTGCGTAGCCCATTTCACAGCGAGCCGGAGGCCTTCCGTTTTGTCCTGCTGCTGATCGTCGCGCTGATCCCGGTCGTGCTCGCCGCGACGCTAGGCCCGACATGGCTCGCTCTTGTCGTGCTCGCAGTGGTGATTGGTGCTCTCGCTGTGCGCCTGGTGCTGCTGCGCACGCGCAAGCTCCGGGGCCTCGAGCTGCCAGTGAAGATGGCGCCCCCGCACGTGGGCTCAGCGGCGGAACGCCGCGTCCTCGTCGTCGCCCACGACACACTCAGCGAGGAGGCGCTCATCGGCGAGATCGGGAGGCTGGCCTCCGAGCCCGGTACGCACGTGCTGCTGCTCGTGCCCGCCCTGATCTCCCCTGGGGCCCGCTTGACAGGCGCCGTCGACGGTCTCTTGGACCAGGCGCGAGGCCGCCTGAAGATGGCCCTCGACCGCGCGGGACACGACTCCGTCGTTGCGGGCGAGATCTCAGAGGCAGATCCTCTTGAGGCTATCGAGGACAAGTTCGCGACCTTCGCGCCGGATGAAGTCATTGTTTCCACCCGCTGGGAGCGGGCCGCGGGCGGGCTCGAGCCGGGGCTCGCGGCTCTCGTGCGTGAGCGGTTCGCCGTGCCCGTTCGTCATCTCGTCTTCGAGCCCGGCTCTGCCGCCCAGGAGCCGGACAAGGACACCGAGGCGAGATATCGGAGCGAATTCGGTCAAGCGGCTGCCCGGACGTTCGGGCTGAAGGCGCTCGCCGGTGTGGGGATCGCGGCCGCAGTGTTGATGTCGATGATCGCGCTCATTCAGAGCAGCGAAAAAACACGAGCACGCGCGGCATCCCAGTCCGCCGCTGAACAGATCGCCGCGCTACCCCCAGTGGCCAAAATGGTCGCTCTGTCAGTCTACGCGGAATACAAGCCGGGTCCCGAAGGCGAAAAGCACGACGCCTTCACCACAACCGAATTCGCCGTCCGGGCGGGGCAGCCCCAGGAGCTCAAGATCAACAACACGGATAGCGTGCCTCACAGCATCACGGCGCCGGAAGCAGGCATCGACCTCGTCGTGAAGCCCGGGACGCACACCTACACGCTGCTCGTCAAGCAGCAGGGCAGGTTTCTTTGGTTCTGCCGGTTCCCTTGCGACGAATGGGCGATGGCGCACCCCGGTTACATGAGTGGCTATATCACTGTCAGCTAGAGCTTGCCCGCCGGATAGCCGTCGCGATCGCCCGGACCCGATCAGCTCACAGACCGAACGCCGGCACGACAATCGCGGCAGCCTTCTCCAGCTGCGCGACGGCCGGCTTCTTCTTCGACTCGGTCACTGTCACTCCGCGCTTCCCGTTGGAGGCGGCCCCAGCAGGAACGGGTTGCTCTCATAGATGTGGGGCAGGTGGAAGACCTTCTCGATCGCCGTTGGCGTGATGAGGCCGCAGTCGCCGGCTGCCCGCGCGGACGCCTACCGCTCCGATGACCGCGCGCGCGACTCTTGCCCTCGCCCCGGCCGCCGCTCACGCTGCGACGGCGATCCCCGCCCCCGCCGCCCCCTCGCGCAGCGCCTCCAGCCCGAACCCGTCCACCGGCCCCAGCGCTCCCACGCCCTGCAACCCCCCTGCAGCCGCCGTCATCGCCCCCCAGGCCAGTATCTCCGCGGTGAACGTGTACACGTTCACGCCCTCCAGGCGCACCTCCGACAGGCAGCGCCCGGACGCGTCGAACGCCCGCGCCGACACGAGCGAGCCGCTCCCCGAGCGCGCCGCCGCGTCCGGCCCGCCCGTCGACCCCTTGACCGCGCGGCCCAACAGGTCCTGCACCGCCCCCCTCGCACCCGGCAGCCTGAACACCGCGCTCGATACAGCGCTGAACGCCGCCAGCGCGTAGGAGGCCCTGCCGAAGCCGAGATACACGTCCACCTCCGTCAGGCCCGGGGCCAGCCTGGGCAGCGCGAACGCCTCCGAGGCCGCGAGGCTCACGCCCGCCATCTCCACGCCCGGCCCCAGCGCGAGCTTCCTCACGCGAGCTCCCCCGCGCTCCGTCACGATCCGCCCGCCGCGCCACGCGAACCCGGGGTCGAGCATCGAGATCGGAAGAGCGTCGTGTAGGGAAAGAGTGTAGATCTCGGTGG
>OCZT010000974.1_pt1 | contig 29376 bp, 32 predicted proteins | sample 1539031 | NCBI WGS metagenome assembly OCZT01 (sample SAMEA3539308, study PRJEB22396) | soil metagenome | biome: tundra; feature: field; material: soil | place: USA | collected 2010-05 | depth 0.15 m | reverse complement strand
GGGAGTCGGCGCGGGCGTGGGCGCCGCCGGCGGCGGCGGCGGCGGCGGCGGGGGCGGCGGATCAGCCGGGATATCCCGCAGGCTCTCCGGTCGCACGCTGGCGGCCGCGTCCAAGACGATCCGGTGGTGTGGCACCGGTGCTTGGTGAGCCTGCGCCACAGTCATCGAGAGCGGGGGCAGGGCCACCGCGAGGACGAAGATATGGCTCAGGAGACGGGGGTACTTGGATGACTTCTGGGCGTCCTCGGCGCGCCAACTGGATCCAAAGGGATCCTTTGCCGACACGACAAAGCCGTTCTTGATTGCAACTTTCGCTGCTCCGAGGGTTGGGATGGGACACTCCTTTGGTCGAGCATGGTGCACCGCTACGTTCCAGGCAAATGTCCTAACCGCGAAGTGGAGCCTGGAGCCGGCGCCCGACCTGGGACCTCAGTCGTTGACCGCGATCCCGTGACGCACTGCGTTATATAGGCGTCTTACAGAACAATACCTAACTGAGTCGTCATAATCAAGCCCGCGGCCTGAAATTTCCTGCTTTTGTATTCGGAAGCAATGGCTATCGGACCGCTGGGAGGGCCGGATGCTGGGCCCATTCTTCCCATGACGCAGCGTACAATCTGGCCTTCCTGCCCAGCAGGATTTGGAGCGCGAACCACGTCAACGAAGCCCTGATGCCGCCCTGGCAGTAGGTCACCTGCTCCCTACTGTCGTCGAGGTATGGGGTCAGCACCTCCGCCAACTGGCTGTCTGACAGGAACTTACCATCAGCGTCAAGGCAGCTGTCCCAGGTGATGTTGATAGCGCCGGGGATATGCCCGCCACGGCCTGACATCGCGACCTCGCCGCTGAACTCCTTGGGAGTGCGCACGTCGCAGAGGGTGAGGCTGTCGGTCTTTATACCCGCCACGATCTTGTCGGGGGTTGTGCGGATCGATTCGTCGGTCGCAGTGGGCACCGGGTAATCGGCGGGCCGCGGCGTGACGAACTCGTGGTCGGTTCGGCGCCCGGCGGCGAGGTAGGCGTTGATGCCGCGCTCGAGGACATGGACCTCGCCCTGGTGCCCGTAGTACTGGAGCACCCAGGAGGCGCGTGTCGACCAGCGATTGACCATATCGTCGGCGAATACGACATGCGATCCGGCCTCGATACCCGAGCTTGCGCATGGCGGCGGCGAACTCCTCGGCCGATGGCAGGTCGTATGAGCGGTTCCGGTCCGGCCGGATCGGGGGCGAAGCCGTCGTGGAGGCGGGTTCAGGCTGAGCCGGGGATCTTGGCTTTGCCGTCGCCGGCGTCCTGGCGCAGGTCTACCATCACCAGGTTGTCCCCGGCGTCCAGCCGGGAGCCCAACTCGTCGGGACTGATCAGTCCCGGTCGTGAGTTCAAGTCACCGCCTCCCTCCCTGGTCCGATGCTCGGCGCGCTACATCGATCGTACTCGCCGGGAATTCGCTCAATGGCAGCCTCCCTTTGCTAACCTAGTCCCCCGTGGCGAGCAAGAAAAAGAAAAAGCAACGTAACCGGCAGCGCCAGTCGTTCGCGCCCGCGTCGTCCGCCGCACCGGTCCAGACCGAGGCGGGCGGCACTTCGAGCCCGGGGCCCGCGCCGGCACCTGCGCCACCGGCAAAGCCGACGTACGCCACCGGCATCACCGGCCCGCGGCGGGCCACGGCCGGAGCCACGGCTGCAACTGGCACCATCGACATCGACGCCCGCGTCCCCTACTTCGCGTCGGACCTGCGTCGCGTGCTCGCCACCGCTTCGGTGATGATCGTGCTGATCGTGGCCGGCTCGCTGCTGATCAAGTAAAGCCTCAGGGGTGACCGGCCTCGAGATCGGCTTGGCCGTGGCGATAGTGCTGCTGGTGGCCTGGCAGGGAAGCACCAACCTGCGCCTGAACCGCACGCTGAGGCAGTTCCGCCAGCTGTCATCCGGGATCGAGGGCCAGCCCCTTGACGAGCTGCTGCAAAAGATCCTCGATCGCTCCGAGACCGATTCGAAGACCCTGGCTCGGCTGGAGGCTGATCTCAGAGAGCTGGGTACCGAGGTCCAAACCCACGTGCAGAACGTGGGCCTGGTTCGCTACAACGCCTTCAATGACACCGGCGGCGACCAGAGTTATGCTCTGGCGTTGCTGGACGACCATGGCGATGGAGCCATCGTCAACGGTCTCTTCCATCGCACCGAGTGCCGGGTTTACGTGAAGCCGGTGCAGGAATGGAAGTCGACGTACTCGATGTCCGACGAGGAGGCGGAGGCCATCCGCCGGGCCAAAGAGGGACGCTGACGGGGGCCCTGCTGGCCCTCCTGGCGGAACCCATCGTCGCCGGCGGTGGTCGCGTCAAAGTGGCCGCCTGGCTGCTGCTTCTGGAGACGGTCATCGCCGGCCTCACCCTGGTCCTGGATTCGAATGAGGCGCAGTCGGCCATCAACGCGAGCGCGGCTGACCTCTCGAACCCCTCCACGACCGCGTTCGCCCTGATCAATGGGCCGTTGTTCATCCTCCCGGTGTTGATCCTGCTGGTGCTCGCGGCGATGGCGGTCGGCATCCGGCCACGGGGCGGCCGCTGGTTCACGGTACCGGCACAGTTGGCCGCTGTGCTGGTGCTCCTGATCTCGCTTCGCGGCGTGCTGGAGGTCATTGCCGCCCTGGCCATGACCGCCGTCGCGATCTATGCCGAGTTGCTCCTCTTCAAGCGGCCTCGCGCGGCGACGGCCGGATAGGATGATGGCGTGCGCGTCATCTTGTATACCGGTAAGGGGGGCGTTGGCAAGACCTCAGTAGCCGCCGCCACCGCCCTCCTGGCTGCGCGCCGGGGCGCGCGCACCCTGCTGCTCAGCACCGATCCTGCGCACTCGATCGCCGATGCCTTCGACATCGAGGAGCACGGTAGCCGGATCAAGATCAACGACAACCTCTTCGTGCACGAAGTCGATGCGCTGGCCGAGTTGGAGGCGAACTGGAACGTCATCCACGGCTACGCGACCAAGCTGCTGGCCTCCCAGGGCATCGACGAGATCCTTGCCGAGGAGCTGGCCTCGCCCCCCGGGATGGGCGAGGTGGCAGCCCTGATGTGGATCCGCAAGTACTACACCGAGGACAAGTACGACCTGTTGGTGGTCGACTGCGCGCCCACCGGCGAGACCCTGCAACTGCTCTCCTTCCCGGAGGTGGCCCGCTGGTGGCTGAACAAGATCTTCCCGCTGGAGCGGAAGGTGATGAAGGTGGCGCGGCCGATCCTGCAGCCCATGATCGGCATGCCTCTTCCCAAGGACGAGGTCTTTGCTTCGATGAAGGACCTCCTGCTTGATCTCGGCGGGACTCGTGACATCCTGGTCGACAACAAGACCACCTCGGTGCGCCTGGTCCTGAACCTGGAGAAGATGGTCATCAAAGAGGCCCAGCGCGCCTATACCTACCTCAACCTCTACGACTACCAGACCGACGCGGTGATCGTGAACCGGGTCCTGCCGCCTGACGGGGAGGGCCAATTCCTGGCGGGCTGGCGTAAATCACAGCAACAGTACGAGTCCCAGGTCGTGACCTCGTTTGGATCGATCCCGATCCTGCACGCGCCCATGTTCGAGCAGGAGGTGGTGGGGCAGGAGATGCTGTTGCGGCTCGGTGAGGCGGTCTTCGCCGACCACGACCCGATGCAGGTCCTGATCGAGAACCGACCCCAGCGGGTCGAGAAGGTGGGGGCTGACTACGTCCTCAGCCTCGACCTCCCATTCGTGAGCAAGGACCAGGTGGACCTGATCCAGCGTCAGGACGAGCTCTTCATCCGCGTCGGCCCCTACAAGCGGGAGATCAGCCTGCCCCGGGTGCTGGCCAAGCGGCGGAGCCGCACCGCCCGCTTCGATCCCAGCGGTCGCACCCTGAGTATCCACTTCGCCCCGGAGACTCCTGTTGTCGCCAAGTAATCCCCGGCGCCCCCGCAAGCCGGCTAAGAAGCGGCCCGGGTCGATCCGTGACGCCGCCGCCAGCGCCGCCGGCTCGGTGCCGACGCCGCCCAGCCCCGCGGCGCCCGTGCCGATCTCGCCGCCCGCACCCAAGGTCCGCGCCCGGCGGCCCAGCCCTAAGCGGCCCGCCTTCCCCGACTTCGACACCCCCAGCACCGGCTGGGATCCGTGGGACCAGACAATCGAGGGTCCGCCCGGCAACGAGGCCGGCTTCGACCCCAACCGCACGCTTGGCGACTGGCTCGAGGCGGTCATCCCCGCCGAGGCCCAGGTCCACTTCATACGCGCCGGCCAGGAGTTCGCCGCCGGCGTCCAGACCACCGTCGATCACCACCTCGGCCGCCGTGAGCCCGGCGACGGGACCGACGGCGCCACCCGCATCGAGATCGAGTAGGGCCACCCGGCGGTGTTCGGCGATCCGGCCACCTTCCTCCTCCGCGTCCTCTTCCTGGTCCCGGCGCTGCTGCTGGGATTCGTCCTCCATGAGTTCGCCCACGCCGCGGTGGCTCTCTCCCAGGGCGATCCCACGCCCAAGAACCAGGGCCGCCTGAGCCTCGATCCCCGCCGCCACCTCGACCCGGTGGGGGTGCTGATGGTGCTCTTCGTCGGCATCGGCTACGCCCGCCCGGTGCAGATCAACCCTTCGCGCCTGCGGACCGAGTTCTCGCGGCTGCTGGTGGCGCTGGCCGGTCCTGCCGCCAACCTCGCCATCGCCATCGTGGCGTCGGTGGCGCTGAAGCTGATCGCCGGGAGCCAGGCGGTCCTGGGCTTCCCTGACTTCGGCGCCGCCTGCAGCGTCTCCAGCTCGCCCCTGGAGATCATCAAGACGGCGCTCTTCTACGTGTACACCATGAACCTCTTCCTGATGCTCTTCAACCTGCTGCCGATCCCACCGCTCGATGGCTTCGAGCTGATTCGCACGGTGTTACGGCGGAACAACCCGCGACTGGTTTTCCAGATCGAGATGAACAGTCAGCAGATCTTCTTCGGCTTCATCCTCATCTTCCTGCTGCTGCCGTCGTTCGTGCCCGCGTTCGACTTTCTCAGCTTCTTCCGCATCATGATCTTCATCCTCCAGCCCCTGATCATCTTGCTGGGAGTCCCATTGCAGCTGCCTTGCGGCTGACGCTGCCTAGACTTTGAAGATGCTGCCGCGTGTGCTTGTTGTCCTGGTTCTGGTCGCGGCGTTGGTCGGCTGCGGCAGCACCGAGTCGTTGGACGCCCGCCAGGTGCTGCAGGCGGCCAGCGACACCACGGCGGCGCTGAAGTCGGTTCAACTTGATCTCAAGTTCGGGTCCGGGTTCACCGTCCAGGGCGTCGAGCTGGTCTCCGCGACAGGAAAGTTCCGCGCTCCCAGCGATAGCGACATCGTCGCCAAGGTCAGAGGCGGCGGGGGTTTCGTGGAGCCCGAGCTTCTCACCACCGGCGGCAAGATCTACTTCACGCTGAGCCGGCTAGTGGCCCGCCAGGAGCTGACCGCAGACCAGGCCCTTCAATACCCAGACGTGGCCCGTCTACTCGACAAGAACCACGGCCTCGCCCCCGCGATCGCCAGGGGGCGCAACGCCAAGCTCGACGCCGCTGAGCCGGTTGACGGCGTCGATTGCTACAAGGTCGAAGCCACCTACGGCCCTAATGAGATGAACCAGGCTCTCGCGCCGCTGCACCTGACCGACGACATCCACGCCACCCTCTGGGTTGCCAAGGGCGACCATTTGGTCCGCCGGTTGCGCTTTGAGGGCCACCTCTTCACCGCCGACCAGACGACCTTCGCGGAGGTGCACCTACACGACCACAACGGCCCCGTCGACATCCCCAGCCCTGGCTGACGGCCCGGTCGCCGTGGCGGCGCCACACCGCCGCCTGATCCTGGCGGCAGTCGCCGCCGGTCTCTTCCTGGCTGCGCTCGACACCTATGTCGTGGTGACGGTGCTGCCGCGGATGATGTTCGACCTGGCCCTGCCGCTCGACCGCTTGGAGCAGGCCACGCCGGTGATCACGGGCTTCCTGGTCGGCTACATCGTGACCATGCCCCTGATGGGGGCGCTCTCGGACATCCACGGCCGGGGCCGGGTGTACCTCGCCAGCCTCGCCGTATTCAGCCTCGGCTCAGTGCTCACGGCCTCAGCTGGGCTGACGACATTTCCCAGCGAGAGCCTGGCCGGGCTGCCCTGGCTGGTCAGCGGGCGGGTTCTCCAGGGACTGGGGGGCGGGGCCCTGGTGCCGGTGGCGCTGGCGCTCGCGGCCGACCTCTACCCGGTCGGCGCCCGCGCGCTGCCACTTGGAGCCGTCGCGGCGGCGCAGGAATCGGGGAGCGTGATGGGGCCCCTCTACGGCGCCGCCCTCGCCAGCGCCGCCTCCGGCTTGGGCGGCTGGCGCGCCATCTTCTGGATCAACCTCCCGCTGACCGTGCTGTGCGCCGCCGGGCTGCTGATGGCGGTGCGCGGCGGCCCCATGCCTATCCGCTCCGCCCGCAATCCAGGCGCGCGAGTCGACTGGCTGGGGGGGGCCCTGCTGGGCTTTGGCCTGGCCCTGTTGGTGCTGGCGTTGTATCCCGACGACCCCACGCGCCACGCTGTCGGCGCACTGTTCGTGCCGCTTGGTTTGAGCGCCTTGGCCGCACTGGCTGGCTATGCCTGGCGCCAGTCACGCGGCGTCGATCCCCTGATCCCGCCAGCGCTGCTGCGCAACAGGACCTTTGTCGGCGCCAACCTCACCAACCTGCTGGTGGGGGCCGCCCTGATGGTCGCCCTGGTCGATGTGCCGATCGTCGCCCGCGGCATCTTTGGTCTCAGCGAGATCGACGGTGCGCTACTGCTGGCGCGCTTCATGGTGGCCATCCCCATCGGCGCCCTGGCGGGCGGGCTGATCAGCAACCGCCTCGGCTACCGGCTGACAGCGGTGCTCGGCCTGGTTACGGCGGCACTGGCATTCTTCCGCATGTCAGGCTGGCAGGCGGATGAGCTGGGTCAGCGCCTCTTGGGGCTGCCTGACGCGACCCTCACGCTGGCTCTCTGCGGGCTTGGCTTCGGGCTGGTGATCGCACCCGTGGCGGCCGCCATCCTCGACCGCGCCGGCGACCGCGAGCACGGTCTTGCCAGCAGCCTGGTGGTTCTCGCCCGGAGCGTGGGCATGCTTCTTGGGCTCTCGGCCCTGACCGCCTTTGGCATCCGCCGCTTCTATGAGCTCTTGAACCAGGCCCCGCCACCAGCGCCGGGAGCCTCTGGGGACCTGGCCGCACAGGCGGCGGCGATCCAGGCGCGCTCCGCCGTCGCCCTACTGGAGGAGTACCACGAGATCTTCGCGATCACCGTTGGGATTTGCTTGCTCGCGGCGATGGTGGCCTTGGCGACCCTGACCGGCGGCGGCCGTCGTGTCGCGGCCGCGGCGGAGGGGCCGGCGTGAGCCCTCGCGGGCGCCATGTTTTCGGCATCGACGTCGGTGGCACCAACCTGCGCGTGGCGGTGGGGGACGAAACCGGTGAGGTGGTCGACAAGCGGCATCGCGACACTCACCCCACCGCCGGAGCCGACGAGGGCATCAAGACCCTGGCTGAGATGATGGAAGAGCTTGCCCGCGACCACGGGCTGGCGATGACGGACTTCGGCTCCGCCGGCGTCGGCGTCCCCGGCCCCACCGACCCGGTGAAGGGCATGCTCCTCGACCCCCCGCACCTGCCCGGGTGGCACCACGTCTCGGTCGCCGGCCTGCTCGAGGCCGCCACGGGCGTGCCCACCCATCTCGAGAACGATGCCCATCTGGCGGCCTATGGCGAGTTCCACAAAGGCGCCGGGCGCGGCAGCCGCCACCTGGTCTTCGTCACCATCAGCACCGGTATCGGTGGCGGAATCGTCATCGACGGCAAGCTCTACAGCGGTGCCGGTGGCGCCGCCGGTGAGGTCGGGCACGTAGTCATCGACCCCAACGGCCCGGTGTGCAGCTGCGGCCGCCGCGGTCATCTCGAGGCGCTGGCATCGGGAACCTCAATCGCCCGCATCGCTGGCGAGCGGATCGCCGCGGGCGAGCGTTCGACGCTGTCAAAGCTGGAATCGATCACCGCCAAGGACCTCGGCGCAGCCGCCGGAGAAGGCGACGCGCTGGCGCTGTCGGTCCTGGCCGACGCCGGCCGGCTGCTGGGGCTGAGCCTGGGCGGCCTCCTCAACATCCTCGACCCTGAGGTGCTGGTCCTGGGCGGCGGGGTGATCCAGATCGGGCCATTGCTCCTCGACCACCTCTATGCGGCGATCCAAGAGCAGGCCTTCGAGATCACCTACAGCCACGTCCGGATCGTAACCGCCGGCCTGGGCCAGGACGCCGGCCTGGTGGGGGCCGTGGAGTGGGCTCGGGACCACCTTCCGGGCGGCCGCGGAGGCACCGGCCCGCACGCCTGAGGCGCGGGCAGGCTAACTTCTGGCCATGCGGATCAAGCACCAGCCCGGCGTCGAGCCGCTGCTCGAGGTCATCGAGGAAGAAGCCAGGTCCATGGGCGTTCGCGCCCTGCTCGTCGGCGGCTATGTTCGCGACCGCATCCTAAAGCGGGACTGCAAGGACCTCGACGTGGTCGTCGAGGGCGGCTCCGGCCCCCAGTTCGCGTCGGCCGTGGCGGCACGGGTCGGCGACCGCGAGCCGGTGCTCTTCGAGCGATTCGGCACCGCCCAGGTGGCTGCCGGTGACTTCCTGCTGGAGTTTGTTTCGGCCCGCGCCGAAAGCTACCTCCCCGAGAGCCGCAAGCCCGACGTGCGCCCGGCCACCCTGGAGGAGGACATCCAGCGGCGCGACTTCACCTGCAACACCCTGCTCTGCGGCCGCGACGGCGAGGTCATCGACATCACCGGCAAAGGACTGGCCGACATCGAGGCCCGCATCCTGCGCACCCCGCTGCCGGCAGCCGAGACCTTCCACGAGGACCCGCTGCGCGCGGTGAGGGCGATCCGCTTCGCGGTGACCCTCGACTTCCGAATGGACGACGAGATCCCACCCGCGATACTCGGCTGCCTCGACCGGCTGGGGACGGTCGTCAGCATCGAGCGCATCAACGAGGAGCTGCGCCGGATGCTGCTCTCGCCGCGCCCAGGCGAGGCCCTGCGCCTCATGCGCGAGACCGGCGTGCTGGCCAAGCTGATGCCGGAGGTGGAGGCGATGGCCGGGGTCGAGCAGAGCGGCTTCCACAACCTCGACGTGCTCGACCACACCCTGGCCGCGCTCGATGCCGTCGCCGGCCGGCCCGGTCCCGAGCTGGGGCCGCGCGAGGAATTGGTGCTGCGGCTGGGCGTCCTGCTTCACGACTGCGGTAAGCCTGCCACCGCCGCCAGGGACGGCGACCGGATCACCTTCCTCGGCCACCCCGAAGTGGGCGCCCAGGCGGCGGCGCGGATGCTGCGTAGGCTGCGCTTCAGCAACGACGAGGTCGCCGCGGTGACCCGCATGGTCTCGCTCCACATGCGTCCGATCCAGTACGACCCCGAGACCTGGAGCGACGGCGCAGTGCGCCGGTTGGTGCGCGACAGCGGCGAGGTCCTGCAGCCGCTGCTCAAGCTGGCTCGAGCCGACATGGCAGCCAGCGATTACCCGCCGGAAGAAGCCTCGCGGAAGCTCGATGACCTCGACCGCAGGGTGGTCGCCCTCGACGTTGACGCCGTTCGCCGCGTCAGCGCACCGCTCGACGGCAATCAACTGATGGATCGCTTCGGTCGGCCGCCGGGCCCGTGGATCTCGCGCGTCCAGGACGCCCTGCTGGAGGCGGTGCTCGAGGGCGAGATCGCGCCCGAAGACGAGGCCGCGGCGTGGGCCTACCTCGACCGCCACCCTGACCTCTTGGGCGAGGCATGACCGGGCCTCCTCCGCGGACCGATGTCACCGTCCTCGGCGGCGGCATCGCCGGCCTCACCATCGCCTGGCGCCTGCTCCGCCGGGGGGCGGCGGTCACACTTGTCGCAGGGTCGCAGCCGTCGGCGTCGCGGGTGGCCGCGGGGATGCTGGCGCCGATGCCCGAAGGCGACATCAACCCCGCCCTCGGCCGTCTTGCCGCCGAAGGCCTCCGCTCCTACCCCCGGTTCCTGGAGGAGCTGGCGGAGGACACCGATCTCCCTACCGGCTTTGCGCGGAGCGGCCTGCTGCGGGTGGCCTACAACGAGGAGGAGGCGCTCCTCATTCGGGACCGGGTCGGCGCCTACGAAGCCGCTGGGATGCCTTCCCGCTGGCTGGATGCCCGCGCTTGCCTGGCCCAGGCCCCCGGCCTCGGCCAAGCCGGGCTGCAGGGCGGCCTGCTCTCGTACGAGGAAGCACAGGTCCATCCCGACTGGATGCTGACCGCGCTCAGGGACGCGGTGGTGCGACGAGGCGGTGTCTTCATCGAAGCCGAGGTCCTGGAGATCGCGCCACGGGGGGATGGCGTCGTCATCCGACTGCAGTCGACCGGCGCGGCCGAGGAGCTGGTCGCCGCCAGGGTGGTGGTCGCGCTGGGAAGCTGGAGCGGTGTCCTACCGGGCGCCGCCATGCCGGTCCGGCCTGTGAAGGGACAGCTGCTTACCTTTGCTGGGCAGCCTGGACCGGCGCTGATCGTGTACTGGGGCCACAACTACCTACTGACCAAGCCCGACGCCACCGTCGTGCTTGGCGCCACCATGGAGGATGCGGGGTTCTCGACGGCGGTCGACGAAATGGCCGAGGCGCTTCGGGCAGTGCTCGACCGCGTGTGGCCGGCGTTGGCGGCGGTCCCCGCCACCGGCCGGGCCGGCCTCCGCCCAGCTGCCGTCGATGGGCTCCCCGTGATCGGCTGGCTCGAGCCCGGCACAACCTACGCCTTCACAGCGCACTTCCGCAACGGCTTCCTGCTGGCACCGATGACGGCGGTCCTGGCCGCCAACGAGATCGTCGACGGAGCTGAGGAGGATTTCCTACGGCGGCTTCGCCCGGGTCGTCTCGGCGCCGCCGAGCGGGCGAGCTCTTAGCTCTTCCCGGAGCTGACTTCGCGGACGACTTCCCCGACGGGGATGCCGATCTTCTGGAACCCCCTGACACCGCTCCGCTTGGCGGCGCTGTCGAGCACCACCGGCTCCGCTTCTGACAGCAGGTAGAACGTGGCGTCGCCAATCTCGCGCATCCGGGCGATGGCCTCGGTGCCGACCATGTCGCCGAGGATCAGGTCCACCAGCACCGCGTCGGGGTGCTCGGTGCCAAAGATCTCGACAGCCTGCTTGCCCGAGGCGGCCGTGACCACGTGGTGGCCGTGCATCGTGAAGGCCAGGCGGTAGAGCTCGAGGTCGGGGAGCTCGTCATCCACCAGCAGCACTTTCATCGGCTTGATCTCCGTAAAACCCATGAGCCACAGCCTAAGGCCCGGGTCGCCTGGCGGCGACGCTGGTTCTGCACCTGTGCAGTGACGACACATCGAAGCTCGGTCACGCTTCCATGACGCCGCACAGGATCCGGCCGGGGGCGTCGTTAGAACTCACATGCGAATACTGGAGATGATCCTGCCCAGGCTGGAGACGATGGCTGAACTGGCCGCGGACCGCTCGGTGGTGCGCGACCCCATCAGCATGGCCGAGCTGCGCGAGGACTATCGCTACATGGCCAACGTCTGCATGAGCCTTCTGCCCGACCTGGAGCCGGGCCTGGCCGAGCTCCCGCTGCCCTGTGACGCCGATGCCGCCATCGAGTTGAAGGTTGCCTATCAGATGTCGTTGATCCGCCAGACCAATCGGCTGCACCGCGCCGTCAACGCAACCCTGGTTGCCCGCCAGGCGATCCGACAGGAACGTCGCCGCCGAGCTTCCGTCCGGCAGCTAGATTCAGTCGGCGGAGGCCGAGTCCGACCTCAGCGCCGCCAGGGATACGACGGTACCGGCTCCTGGTTCAGCGGTGGCATGCCCACCGGGACCATCGCCGGCAGCTCCAATGGCTGAACCGCGACGCCGAGCACCGTGGGCAGGTACATCCGGTCGAGCGTCCCCGCGATGAGGTTGCCGGTCTCAACGAATCGCCCGCTCTCAGCGATGAAGCGGAGTGCCAGGGCGTCGCCGCATTCCACCGGGCAGACGTCGAGCATCACCAGTCGGGTGGTGAGTCGAATTCCGGGATTGAGCCCGCTGAGGAAGGCACGGTCGCCCATCTCGGGGGCCCACGCGCCTTTCTTCAGCAGCTGACGAACGCGGAAGTGCCCGAACCCGCGCAGCAGCTCGTCCTTGTCGGCATTGAAGACATCGCGGAAGCGCTCGCCGGCCAGTGGCATCGCGCTCATGTCGATGACAAAAGCCATCACCGACGCACTGTCCTCATCACCGAAGTGGATCAGCGCGAACATCTGGACCGGCCAGCCCGGCCGGCTGGCTTTGATCCGACCGTACTCAGTCTCGAGGTTCCAGCCGCGACGACTCAGCTCGATGCGGAGCGAGTGGGCGCCGGCTTGCTGCATGGCTTTCACTGCAGCCTCTTTGTACCCCCTCCGCGGTGGTCTCTCGCGCCCAGCGACCAAACCGTTGCCACCGTGCTACCGGCGCGCAATAGCGGGGTGGATTCAGCTGGGGTGAATCAGCACAAAAAGGCCCGCGCCGATCAGGACCAGGCCCGAGAACAGCTCGCTACGCTCTCCCACGCGGTTCCCCAGCTGGCGCCCCAGCTCGAGACCGATGATGGTGAGAACCAGGCTGCAGAAGCCCATGAAACCGGCCGCCACCGGGATCGGCGCGTGCAGCAGTCCCAGGCCCAGGCCGACCACAAGGTTGTCGAGCGACAGCGCCACCGCCAGCAGCACGATCGTCCGCCGCTTGACGGGGATCTTCAGGTCCTTGGTCTCTCGCCTTGTCTCCAGCAGGGTGTAGCCGCCAATGCCGACCAGCACCATGCCGGCGATGAATTGTGCCTGACTGCCGACGCTGCCCGCCAACCGCGACCCCAGCAAGAGCCCGACGATTGGCATCAGCACTTCCATGGCAAGGAAGATCACCGAGATCTCGAAGCGAAGACGCCGAGTCAGGGGCAGCACGCCCAGGCCCACGGCGCCCCCGAAGTTGGAGAGGCTGGCCGAGAAGCCGAGAAAGATCAGGGGGACAACCCAGGAAGGCATCAGCAGAGTCTAAATATCGGCCCCCCAAAGCACTTTTCGGGGCGAACCGATCCACGTGCAACCTGGGTGCGTTTCTCAGTACATGACCGACGAATCTCTAACCGGCGCCGCCTAGACTGATCAGCCAGATGCTGACTCTGATCGGCTTGCGGAAACAATGGCGGTTGGTCGCCGTCCTGCTGGCCTCGCCGGCGGTGTCGGTGCTGGCGGCTGTCGGCCTCGTCTGGGCCAACGGCAACGTTCTTTCGGGGATCCCACTCGGCGTGCACACGCTGGTGCCGCTGGCGCTGCTGGTGCCGCTGCCGGTGCTGGCCGTGGCCGCCGCCGCCGGCCTGCTGCTCGCGCTGGCGCTGCTTGCCACCGGACGTTCAGGCGACCGAGCGGGGCGCGTTTGCGCCGCCGAGGTGATGGTGCTTCTGCCAGGCGCCCAGGCCGTCCTCTTTGCGGCCCAGATCCTCGTCGTCGACCAGCTCCACGGCGTGCCCGACGCCGGTCTGGTTTTGCTCCTTGCCGCCGCCCTGCAGACGGTGTTCATAGCCCTCACGGCTGCTGGCGCCATCGCGCTAAGAATCCACCTCCCGGCCGCACCAACCGTTTCGACGTCCTGGCTCAGGCTTCCCGCTGCGACCTTCAACGCGGCGCCGGTGCCGATCTTCGCCAGCAGAGACGCCTACCGGATCGGCTCCCGCCGAGGCCCGCCGATCCTTCTCCTCTCCGACTGAATCAATTCGGATGACCCGGCCCAGTGGCTGGGCTTGGCGGCGCCTCAGGCGTCCGCAAAAGGGAGAAATGTTGAAAGCTCTGATAGCCGGCGGGATTGCCGCCCTCACAATGACCGTGGCCGCCTGCGGCAGCTCCAGTAGCGTGCCCAGCGCGGTCACCATCACCTTCAAAGTCACTGGCAGCACGATCACGCCTGCCAACCCCAAGGCGGTCAAGGGACAGAAGCTGACCATGGTCATTACCACCGACAAGGACGAACAGGTCCACTTCCACGGTTACGACATCCACTTCGACTGCAAGGCGAACACCCCGCTGAGCAAGACTTTCACGCTGGACAAGTCGGGCAGTTTCGAGATGGAGTTGGAGGCAACCAGCACGCACCTCACCAACTTCGAAGTCAGCCCCAGCTGATCGTGCCCGCCCAAGCGCTGGCGGCCATACCGGCGGTCCTGGCCCACGGATTCGGGATTCGCTATGACCTGCCCGTCCCCCTTTATCTCTACCTGATCGCCGCGGGGGCGGTGGTCACGCTGTCGTTCGTGCTGGTGGCGGTCTTTGTCGGTACGCGGGCGGGGGAGCGGGACTATCCCCGCTTCCCCCTCGACCGCGTGCCGCTGATCGGACCGCTCTCGTGCGGTCCTGTGCCGCGGCTGGTTGGCGGAACGATTGGGGTGCTGGTCCTACTGGCGATCATCGTCAGCGGGCTGCTGGGTGCACCCGATGCCACTGGCAACCCTGCCGAGTACCTGCTCTGGATCTATTTCTGGGCCGGCACCGTACTGGTGTCCAGCCTCGTCGGCAACCTCTACGCGCTGCTCAACCCATTCAGCGCGATATACGACGTCGCCGCGCGCCTTCTGCGCGCGTCCGGTCGCGGCCTGCGGCCATACCCGGAGCGCCTCGGGTTGTGGCCGGCCGTTGTCGGTTACTTCCTCTTCGCCTACTTCGAGCTCGCCTCAGGTCAGTCCGCCCACCCGCGCTCGGTGGCGGCGGCCGCCCTCCTCTACACCGTCTACACCCTGGCGATGATGGTGACCTTCGGCCGCAGCGCCTGGCTCGATCACAGCGAGAGCTTCTCGGTGTTGTTCAAATTCATCGGCGCCTTCGGCCCGGTGGAGAAGCGCGACGGCGCGGTCTACCTGCGACCCTGGGCGGTCGGCCTGACCCAGCTCGAGCTGCAGGGATGGGATGTGATCGCGTTCGTGATCCTCACCCTCAGCTCGCTGGCATTTGACGGCTTTTCGGCGACTCCGTTGTGGGCCTCAATCTACCTCGGCCTGGGCGGCTTCACTGACTCTCTCGGTGCCGCCGGACCGCCGCTGGTCAAGGGGGCCGGCCTCCTTGGGCTGACACTGATATTCACTGTCGTGTACATGCTTTTCATCCGCGTCGTAGACCTCACCGGCAAGGGTCGCGGCGACCTTGTCCGGGTGGCTTCGGTCTTCGCCTTCACCCTGATCCCCATCGCGCTGGTCTACAACGCCGCCCACAACTACTCCTACATGGTGATCCAGGGACAGAGCCTGTTACCGTTGCTGGCCGACCCTCTGCACACCGGTGCCCACCTGCTGCCGACGGCCGGCTACAAACCCAGCTTTGCCTTCGCCGACGCCGGCTTCGTGTGGTACCTCCAGGTGGTGCTAATCGTGACCGGCCACGTCATCGCCGTGTACCTGGCCCACCGCCGCGCCCTCACGACCTATCCCGGCAAGGCCGCCATCCGGAGCCAGTACCCGATGCTGCTGCTGATGGTCACCTACACCGCGGTGAGCCTATGGATCCTGGCTCAGCCGATCACGGAGTCGGGATGAAGCTGATCGCCCTGGGGCTGACCGTTGGCCTGGCCGCGATCCTGTCCGGGTGCGGCGGCAACCTCTCGCTGTCCCACACCGAGACGGGCTGCATCACCCCCGGCCAGACCGTCACCCTCAACACCCAGACCGATCCCAACACTCAGCTCACCTACCAGGTCCAGGACGATTTTGGCGGCGACGTCGGTCCCACGATCCCGCCGGTGACGACCGACTCCAGCGGCAAGGCCACGGTGACATGGCATTCGCCAAGTCAGCTCTCCACCACGACCCTGCACTTTCTGCTCACCGCCAAGAACGGCGACAAGCGCACCAACCGCGATGTCCACGTGGTCGTTGGCGGCAACGGCCGCAGCTGCTGAGGCCCTTGCTCTAGGCGCGCTGGCGGCGGCGCCGGGTCACCAGGCGCGCCAGCACGTAGGCGCCGAAGGCGATCGAGGTGATGAAGAAGCTGACCGGGTAGGGGGTGAAGAAGGCGATCGCCAGCCCAGACCACGTGATCAGCAGCGCCAGGCCGGCTGACAGCATGAGCGTGCGGCTGGGGCGCGTGGTGAAGCGCTCAGCGATCGCCGCCGGGGTCACGATCAAAGCGAAAATCAGGAGCACGCCCACCACCTGGACCGCCTCCGAGACGGCCACCGCCATGATCACCATGAAAACGATCGAAAGCGCGCCCACGGGGACGCCTCGGGCGGCGGCGACGTCCTCATCGACGGACGCGAAGAGGAGCGGCCGGTAGATCACCACCAAGGCCGCCAGCGTCACCACGCCGGCGACCAGCGTGATCAGCACGTCGCGGTCGCTGATGCCCAGGATCTCGCCGAAGAGCAGGGCATAGGCCTCGGTGGCATAGCCGGTGTAGAGGGAGAGGAAGAGCACGCCCAGACCCAGTGTCCAGGCGAGGACGATGCCAATTGTCACGTCTCGCCCCCGCAGCCGGTTGCCGAGCGCCCCCATCACGCCGGCGGCGGCGACGGTGAAGGCGAGCAGGCCCGCCACCGGGCTGACGCCCACCACCACGGCGCCGGTGGCGCCGGCGAAGCCGATGTGAGAAAGGGCGTGGGCGGCGAACGACGAGTTGCGCATCAGCACGAAGTAGCCGATGACGCCAGCGGTGATGGCGACGATCGCACCGGCTTCAAAGGCGTGCTGCATGAAGGTGTAGTGGAGCAGCAGCTGGACGTCGACGACCGGGTTGAGGTCGGGGCTGGGCGCGGCGTCGGTGATGCCCAGCATCTCAGGCGTCTCCGTGCGAATGGTCGTGAGCGTGGGTGATCTGCTCTTCGAGGCCCACCACGAAGACTCGGCCGCGGCTGTCGCGCAGCACCTCGATGGGGGCATCGAAGATCTTGCTCAGGGCGTCGCTGTTGATGACCTCGTCGGGGCGCCCGATGGTGACCTTGCCCCCAGCCACGAACATCACCTGGTCGATGTAGGGCATCAGGGGGTTGACGTCGTGCGCGATCAGCAGCACCGTCAGGCCGCGGGCGCGAGCGACGTCGGCGACCAGGCTGGTCATGGCCGCCTGGTTGCGAACATCGAGGTTCGACAGCGGCTCGTCGAGGAGCAGGATCTTGGGGTCGCCGACCAGGGCCTGGGCCAGGTGGAGGCGCTGGTGCTCGCCGCCGGAGAGGCGCCCGATCTGGCGATCCGCGTAGCCCTGCGCGTTGACCGCCGACATCGCCGCGTCGACGGCCTTCGCCGCTGCGCGCGCGCCGGGACCAGGCATGGGGATCCCCCAGCGATGGCCGTCGAGGCCGAGACCGACGTAGTCGCGACCCCTCAGTGAGAGCTCGGCGTCGAGGTGGCGTCCCTGCGGCAGGTAGCCGATCGAAGGATTGCCTCGCCGTGGCGCGGCACCGAGGATCTCGAGCTCCCCGGCCGCGGCAGGCAGCAGTCCCAGCAGCATCCTGACCAGCGTCGACTTACCGGCGCCGTTAGGGCCGAGCAGGGCCACGAAACTGCCCGACTCGATCTCAAAGCTGGCTTCGGACCAAACCAGGTCCGCGCCATAGCCGGCTGCCAGGTTGCGTGCGGCAATGGCACCCGGAACCGTTCTCATCCGGCGGATCATTTCACCCGAGCCGCAGCATTCAAGGCGTTCTCGAGTTGGAGCAATTGGGCCAGCTGCCATTCCTGGAAGCTCGCGGACTCCGGCTGCAGCGTCTCCGATACGCCGACCATCGGGATGCCCCGTTCGATGGCCGTCTGCTTGATGTTGGTCGTCACCAGGGTCGAGGTCTGGACGTTGTAGACGAGGACTTTGATCTTCTTCTGGGTCACCTGGTCCTGGAAGGTAGCGACTGCGTCAGCGGGCGGATCGTTGCCTTCGCCGACGGCCCTCATGAACTCCGGGGGCGAGATCACCTTGAGTCCCAGGGCGCCGGCCAGGTACTCGAAGACGGTCTCGGTGGCGCCAACGGCCACACCCGAATACTTCTGCTGGATCTCGGCGATACGGGCCTGGTACGGCCTCAGCGCGTCGGCAAAAGTGGAGCGTTGCTGTGAGAAATAGTCGGCGTCGGCGGAATCCTGGATCTTGTAGAGCTCGGTGATCCTGTCCGCCACCTTGAGCACGCTGGCTGGGTCATACCAGAAATGGGGGTTGTCGCCTGCCTTCTTGCCCAGCAGGTCCGCCACCGTCAGAACCTTCCGACTGCTGGCGGGGTTGGCGTCGAGGAGCTTCTTGCCCCAATCGTCGTAACCGGCGCCGTTGAGGATCACGATGTCGGCGTCAGCGAAGGCGCGAGCGTCGCTGGTGCTGCTGGCGTACTCATGCGGATCAGCGTTGGGGTCGGTGACCACGCTCTGGACCTTCCCGTGGTTGCCGGCCAGCTGGCTGGCGATACTGCCCCAGAAGTTCTGACCGGCGACGATTCTCACCGTCGCACCGGACCCAGCCGAAGAGGACCCACAACCTGCCAGCACGGGGAACAACAGCAGCGGTAGAACGGTGCCGGCGACCATCCTTCGCGACTGATTCGAAATCTCTCCTGGTCGATCCATTCTTTGGGGGATGATAATACCGAGAATCATTCTCAGGCAACCCAAATGGAGGTCATGCGGTGGCTAGACTCTCCGCATCGATGGGCGACGACATGCAGCACACGGTCGGTACGCGGCTGGCCAAGGCGGACTATCGCTATACTGGCAGCCGCAAGAACCTGGTCGGGATCCTGGCAAAGGCCGGTCAGCCGCTGAGCATGCCAGAGATCCTGGCCGCGGCGCGGCTGCCGCAGAGTTCGGCCTACCGCAACCTCACGGTGCTGGAACGCGCCGGCGTCGTGCGGCGCATCATCACCCACCACGATTTCTATCGCTACGAGCTGGCTGAAGACCTGACCGGGCACCACCACCACCTGGTCTGCGAAAACTGCGGCCTGGTCGAGGACTTCACGCTTTCCACGGGCCTCGAGGCGAGCCTTGAGTCGGCGCTGGCGAAGGCGGCCTTGAAGCGGGGCCTGGCGGTGGGGGGCCATCGAGTCGATTTGTACGGCCTCTGCCAGGAGTGCCAGGGCCGGCGCAAGTAGCGATGTTCGTGTTGCAGGAGATCGGCCGCGCGCTGCAGCTGTCGTTCTTCATGGTCTGGGACGTGCTGTGGCCCTTGGCGCTGGGGTTCCTCCTCTCCGCCGTCGTGCAGACGGTGGTCTCCAAGCGGACGGTCGCCGGCGCTCTGGGGAAGGACGACGCCCGCGGGTTCGCCTTGGCGCTCGGCTTTGGCGCCGCCAGCTCGTCCTGCTCCTACGCGTCGGTGTCAGTTGGCCGGGCGCTCTTCCGCAAGGGCGCCACCTTTGCCAACGCGATCATCTTCGAGTTCGCCTCGACCAACCTGGTCCTCGAGCTGGGCCTGGTGCTGTTCGTGCTGCTCGGCTGGCAGTTCGTCGGGGCGGAGTTCGCGGGCGGCATCTTGATGGCTGCCATCCTCTACTTCCTGTTCCGGTCGACGCTCCGACCGGAGATGGTCGACGAGGCTCGGGCCGAGGCCGAGAAGGGGCTGACCGGGAAGATGGAAGGCCACGGTGAGATGGACATGTCGATCACCGACGGGCCGTTTTTGAGGCGCCTAGTCTCGCCGCGGGCCTTCACCGCCATCAGCCACTACTTCTTCATGGATGTGGCCAGCCTCTACCAGGACCTCATCCTCGGTTTCCTGATCGCGGGGGCGCTGGCGGCCTGGGTGCCGGACGGCTTTTGGCGCGCCTTCTTCCTGACCGATCACCCGGTCGTGGCGCAGTTCTGGGGACCGCTGGTGGGGCCGTTCATCTCGATGATGAGCTTCGTCTGTTCGATCGGCAACGTGCCCCTGGCGGCGGTGCTCTGGAACGGTGGTATCAGCTTTGGGGGCGTGATCGCCTTCATCTTCGCGGACCTGATCATCCTGCCGATCATCAACATCTACCGGAAGTACTACGGGCGGCGGATGAGCCTCTACCTGCTGGTTGTCTCATACGCCTCGATGGCGCTGGCCGGTCTGGTGATCGGCATGGTGTTCAGCCTCACGGGGCTGGTGCCGGCGCACCACACTGTCACGGTCCTGCAGTCGCACCCGGAGTGGAACTACACGACCCTCCTGAACCTGGCGTTCCTGCTGTTGGCCGTTGCCCTGGGATATCGCTTCCTGAAGACCGGGGGCCCGGACATGCTCCGTGCCATGGAGGCCGCGCCTGAGGTCAAGGCTGCGATGGCCACTGACCCGGTATGTGGAATGTCAGTTGACCCGGCCAACGCCGGCCAGCAGGCCAGCTACGCGGGACGGACGTACTTCTTCTGCTCGGCGGGATGCCGGCAGGAGTTTGAAGCGCAGCCGGCGAACTACGTGGGAGAGCCAGTCGCGCCCTGAGCGATCCTCGCCTTCCGGCAGGCGGCGCAGAGGCCGTTGACCATCACCTGGATGTCGGTGACCTGGAAGCCGGACTTCGTTGCGCTGCGGCCCAGGAGTCCGTCGACTTCGGCGGCGTCGACGTGGACCATCACGTTGCAGTCGACGCAGCGTAGGTGGTGGTGGTCGTCGCCGTCATGGCTGAGCTCGTAGTGAATCGCCCGCCCCATCCGGGTGGCCTTGACGACGCCGACCTCCGCCAGCGTCTCCAGGGTCCGGTACACGGTGCTGCGGTTGAGCGACAGCTGGCGAGCCTCGACCTCGCGGGCGACTTCCTCGGCGGTCATGTGGCCGCCGGCTGACTCCAGGATCTCCAGCACCACGGCCCGCTGCATGGTGCGCTTGTACCCGTGTTGGGAGAGCTCGTCCAGGCGGCTGGCGGGGGCAGCGGGGTCCACTCAGTCGTCCTGCATCAGTGCCGACCAGCGCTCGTCGACCTTGCGGACCTTGAAGACGGTGAAGGCGATCACCCACGTCGCGACGAAGGCGGCGACGATGAAGAAGCCCATGTTGGCGAAGCTGAGACCGGTGACCAGGCTCCAGAAGCCGCCGCTCAGATTGGCCACCTGGGCCAGGATCTGGAGCAGCTCCACGACGCCGACGAAGAGCGCGACGAACACCGACAGGCCGGTGATGGTGAGGTTGTAAAAGACCTTCCGGATGGGGTTGGAGAAGGCCCAGGCGTAGGCCTTGGCCATGAAGGCGCCGTCGGTTGTGTCCATCAGCGTCATGCCGGCGGCGAAGATGAGCGGCAGTGAGACCACCGCCAGGAAGGGGATGCCCTGGGAGGCGGCGCCGGCCGAGATGGCCAGAAGGGCGACCTCGGATGCGGTGTCAAAGCCGAGGCCGAAGAGGAAGCCGATGGGGTACATATGCCAGCTCTTGGTGACGATCTTGAAGAGGCGCCCGAAAATGCGGGTCATGAAACCGCCCGCGGTCAGGTCTTCGTTGAGGCTGGCGCGGTCGTACTCGCCCAGGCGCATCTTGCGATAGACGCGGATGATGTCCAGCAGGACGACCAGGTTGACGATGCCGATCATGACGAGGAAGAACCCCGAGACCGAGGTCCCCACCAGGCCGCCGACGTTCCTCAACTGACCGCTGTCGCCGGCGACGCCGTTGACGATGGCGTGGACGGCAAATCCCAGCGCAAGCGCGATCATGAGGACGACGGTGCAGTGCCCAAGCGAGAACCAGAAGCCGACGCTGACCGGCTTCTGCTTCTGCTGCAACAGCTTTCGGGTGGTGTTGTCGATCGCGGAGATGTGGTCCGCGTCGAAGGCGTGGCGGAGGCCGAAGGTGTAGGCCAGACCGCCCAGTCCGAGGAAGGCCGGATGGCCGACGCCGTACGTCAACAACGCGCCCCATCCGACGACGTGAATAAGGGCGATGGCGCCGTAGCAGGCGGCCAGGCGAATTCGCTCACCACGATCGAATCCCCTCGACAGCCGCTCAACCACCGATACCAAAACCACCTCCTCGATCGAAAATCAACGCCACGTGGCTACCTAAAGCACCTTACACGCAATTGCACCTTAGTCGCAAATGCGCAGGTCGGCGTGGGCGCGCCGGCGCCAGCCGTGGTCAGGCCTGGTTGGTGATCGGTTGAGCCAGGACCCAGAGGGAGGTCGCCGTGTAGATCAGCATCGCCGAGAGCCAGCCGAGGTCGCCGCGAAGGGCGAGGGTGCCGTCGGGCTCACTGTCCCGGAGGCGGGCGTGGGCCATCACCACCGCGATCACGTGGCCGAGCACTATCGCGCTCACCTGCACGGAGAAGATCGCGGCCGGGTTGAGGCCCTGGGCGTTGTGCTGGAGCTGGAACGCGGCCGTGGCGACGTCAGTCCCGGCGGCCGAGAACATCAGCGGCCCGATCACAAGGATCTGGGTCAGGTTGTGGGCCAGTAGGTAGGCGAGGGCGATCGGGATCAGCGAAGGCGCCACCACCTTGGCGATCTCTCCCAGCGGGCGGCGCACCAGGCGGGCGGCGAGGTAGGCGAAGGCCCAGAAGAAGGCGGCAAAGGCGATCCAGGTGGCCACGATCTCGGTGGTGTCAAGCAACAGGGCGCCGAGGTCTGTGGTGCCGACCTGACCGATGGATGCCGAGAAGTCCTGGGTGGCGCTGGTGACGGCGCGCCAGATCGGGGTGACGCGCACTCCGTCGGCAAGCACGCCGGCGAGCCACAGGGTGATCAGCGCCTCGCGGCCCCGCCCTTCGGGCAGGAAGCGGGCCGGGCGGAAGCCCAGCTTCAGGCGCACGAAGCCGTCCTCGTCGCGGGTGACGGCAATCGAGGAGATGGTGCTGGCGAGAGCGGTTATGGCGGCGAACACGTCGCCGCCGCGGTACCAGCCCTCGCCGAGCCAGGCCCCCATTCCGACCTGGAACAGCGCGTACACCGCGGTCAGGATCCCCAGCGCCCGCGGCGACGCCGGCACCACTCGCAGCGCCAGCTCGAACCAGACCAGCAGGAAGAGCATCACCACGGCCGGCCAGTAGCCGAGCCGGTCGAGGCGCGGGTCGCGCTGCTTGCGGGCCGACGCCCCGGAGGTCACCATCCGTGCGCCCAGCGCGAACGGGTTGGCCACCTCGTAGACGCCGCCGAGGATGCAGTGGGCCAGCGGCAGCAGCGGGATAAGCAGCACCCAGAACAGGATCACGGCTCCGTTGAGCGCCGTCACCTGGCTGCCGGATATCCCGACACCGACCAGGTACAGCACCACCAGGACGGCGACGGTTTGGAGCGCGATCACGACCGCCCGCGGTATGCGCGGCCCCGTCCTGTCGGGCGCAGACGGCCGCGGCGGCAGTAGGTAGATCAGCCCAAAGGACGCGGCCACCACCGCCATCGCCGCCACCAACACCGTGGACAGCGGCACCGGCAAGTCGAAGCGGCCGATGAAGACATGGGCTAGACGCATGACAGTCGTAAGGGTATACGTGGCGATGTCGCGGCCGGCTCACCGGCCGGTATCCTTTTGATCTGATGGCGGATCGAAAGCAGCGCCGCAGCGACGAGATGCTGGCCGGCCCCGACCGGGCGCCGGCTCGGGCGATGCTGCGCGCCATCGGCTTCAGCCGTGACGACCTGACCAAGCCGATCATCGGCGTCGGCCACTGCTGGATCGAGACGATGCCCTGCAACTACAACCACCGGGAGCTGGCCGAGCACGTCAAGGCCGGCATCCGCGAAGCGGGCGGCACGCCGATGGAGTTCAACACCATCTCGGTTTCCGACGGCGTGACCATGGGCACTGAAGGGATGAAGGCGTCCCTGGTCAGCCGCGACATCATCACCGACTCCATCGAGCTGGTGGTGCGCGGCCATTCCTTCGATGGGCTGGTGATGATCGTGGGCTGCGACAAGACGATCCCCGCCGGCGCCATGGCGCTGGCGCGGATGGACGTGCCCGGCCTGGTCCTCTACAGCGGGACCATCGGCCCCGGCAAGTACCAGGGCCGCGACCTCACCATCCAGGATGTCTTCGAAGCCGTCGGTTCCCACGCCGCCGGGACCATGACCAACGAGGAGCTGGAGGAGGTCGAGGCGGCCGCCTGTCCTGGCCCCGGTGCCTGCGGCGGTCAGTTCACCGCCAACACCATGTCCTGCGCGCTGGAGTTCCTCGGCATCAGCCCTGGCGGCGCCAACGGCGTGCCCGCCATGGACGAGCGCAAGGCCGAGGTCGCGCGCGAGTGCGGCCGGCTCGCCGTCAGCCTGGTCGAGAGGAACGTGACGCCGCGGTCGATCATCACCAAGCCTGCGCTGGAGAACGCGATCGTCTCGATGGCCGCGACCGGGGGTTCCACCAACGCCGTTCTCCACCTGATGGCGATCGCCAACGAGGCCGAGGTCGACCTCGAGCTTGACGACTTCGACCGGATCGCCTCGAAGACCCCGATCCTGGCCAGTCTCAAACCCGGCGGCGCCTTCGTCGCCACCGACCTTGACGCTGCCGGCGGCCTGTCAGTGTTGATCAAGCGCCTGGTCGACGGGGGGTTGGTCGACACCAGCACCCGAAACGTCGACGGCAGGACCATCGGCGAGATCGCGGCGGTGGCGAATGAGATCGAGGGCCAGAGGGTGGTGCGCACGCTCGAGGATCCGCTCAAGCCTACCGGTGGCATCGCCGTCCTGCGCGGCAACCTTGCCCCCGACGGCTGCGTCGTCAAGTTGGCTGGTCACGAACGGCTGACGCACACCGGGCCGGCTCGGGTCTTCGACTCCGAGGAGGAATGCTTCGCGGCGGTCCAGGGGCAGCAGATCAAAGCCGGCGACGTAGTCGTGATCCGCTACGAGGGCCCCGCTGGGGGGCCCGGGATGCGCGAGATGCTCGGCGTCACCGCCGCGATCGTGGGCGCCGGACTCTCCGACAAGGTGGCGCTTCTGACCGACGGCCGTTTCTCGGGCGCGACCCACGGATTCATGGCCGGTCACGTCGCTCCCGAAGCCTTCCGCGGCGGCCCCATCGCCGCCGTGCGTGACGGCGACCAGGTCACATTCGACGTTCCCGGCCGGAAGCTGACCCTCGATGTCAGCGACGAAGAGCTGGCCAACCGGCTGGCCCGTTGGGCCGAGCCCGCGCCAAAATATCGCCATGGCGTGTTTGCCAAATACGCTGCCCTGGTCTCGTCTGCCAGCCAGGGCGCGATCACCAAACCGTTCAGCTTTCGAGGAGATCGATCGTAAGACCGGCAGGCACCTCGGGAATTTCCCGCAGGCGTTCACCCACCTGGCCTTGATCAACGCCGTGATGCACGTGATCCGCCGGGGCGACTTCTGCTCTAGAGCCGTCCGAGCCCGCGCCGGCGGGACCGATCCATCGCCCGACGCCCGACCTTGACAATGCTCCCGCGCGAGCTCTTCTCGAGAGAAGAGTTGTTATTGCAAATAGGCACATGTGCATAAGGGGTGCAGAGGGTGGAAAAGGTCGCGCATCTGGCCCATCGGTGGCGCCATGGTGCGGTCAGGCTCCGTGATCCTGGAACCGCGGACGCGCGGGTCGACTCCCTGTAGCTCCTGGCGGCCGGCCGCCGCCTGGTGCTAGTCCGTCAGGTGCGGTAGCAGAGCGACTTCCAGCTCCCGGCCACGTTCACCAGGTGAACGTCGCGGGTGACCAGCATCTCGCGCTGGCGCTGGCGCACTCGGTAGTCGACCACCAACTCCGCGACCTCGTGGTAGGTCTTGCGGGACTCGTGGTCGGTCCAGATCGGCAGCAGCCGGACCTGGCGCACGCGGGTACCGAGCAGATTCTTGTTCGGCTGCCTAGCCGCCATCTCCTCGGCGAAAGCCTCGCGCCCGTGCCACGACTCCTGCGAGTCGGGGGTCAGCAGATCCCAGGCGACATCGAAGCGGCCGTCACTGATGTGCTTGCTGAAAGCCTCCTCGGTGGCCGCTGGGTCGCCGTGGATGCTGGTGTCGAGCTCCAGCGGGGCCACGTTGGTGATCGGAGGCGCCTGCTCGCCGCTGCCGGTCTGCGGCCCGAGAGCGGAGGTTCGGAAGCGGTCGAACTCGATCGTGCTGCGGGTGGTGAAGACGTTCAGGAAGGTCTCCCAGGACCTTGCGGCAAGCATCTTGACGATCGGTGGCATCTAGGCTCCCAAGCGGTGGCAGTTGAAGTGGTTCATAGGTGCTGGCCACTAGATATGGTGTTAAGTACGCATCCTACACACAACCTACTGTTAGTCAAGCACCAACCCCCACTTTGGTTGAGGTGCGCTGCAGGACTTCACCGGCCAGGTTCCGGTAAGCCTCGGAGCCGGGATGGCGGGGAGCGTACTCCAGGATCGACCGGAAGCCGGCGGCGGCTTCAGGGAAGCGCACCGAACTCCGGATCACCGCCGTGAAGATGGTGTCCCCGAAGAACTCCCGCACGCTGGCCTCGACCTCGGTTGAGTGGAGGGATCGAGCACGAGCCATTGTTGGCAGGATACCGAGAAGTTCCAACTCGCGGTTGGTGCTCGCCCGAACCTCGGAAATCGTATTGAGCAAGAGCTGCATGCCCTTGAGTGCGAGGAAGTCAAGCTGCAGAGGGATCAGCACGCTGTCGGCCGCGGTCAGGGCGTTCACCGTGAGCAGGCCGAGGTTCGGCGGGCAATCCATGACCGTGAAGTCGTAGATGTCCCGGACTGCCTGCATCCCTTCTCGGAGCCGGTACTCGCGGTTGGAGCGCCGGCTGAGATCGACCTCGCCGGTGGCCAGCTGGATGCTGCCGGGGATGATGTCCAGTCCGGGGGCGATCTCCTGGATGGCATCGGCCGCCAGGGCGCCCGACATCAACACGTCGTAGGCCGACATGTCGCCGGCCCCCAGTTCCACGCCCGACATCAGCGTCAGGTGGGCCTGGGAGTCGAGGTCGACAAGGAGCACCTTCTTCCGCTTCTCGTGCAGGGCGTGGCCCAGGCTGAGCGCGGTGGTTGACTTGCCGACGCCGCCCTTTTGGTTGGCGACCGCGATTACGTTGCCCATCTGCTCCGGAGATTGCGGACCGGCCCGGTGGTGCATCGGATTCGGCCCATTGGTTGCCAGCGGAAGGCGCGCGGAAACGAATTTCGCACACCTCCATCCCTCGCCCCGAGGTTAGCAGACGACCCCGAAACGGGCGTCACCGGCTCAGACCTCGGCGGCGACCTTGCCGGCGTTCTCTTTCTGGTAAGCCTCGATCAGCGGCTGGGCGATGTGCGCCGGGACCTCCTCGTAGCGCGAGAACTCCATCGTGAAGGTGCCGCGGCCCTGGGTCATCGATCGCAGCTCCTTGGGGAACTCGTACATCTCCTTGAGCGGCACCTGGGCGCTGATCTGGGTCTTGCCGCCCGCCACCATCTCGGTTGCCCCGACCTTGCCGCGCTTGCCGCTGAGCAGAGACATGACGTCGCCCATGAACCTCTCGGGCACCGTCACGACGACGTCCATGATCGGCTCCAGCAACACCGGGTGGGCCTCGCGGCAGGCCTCGCGCATCGCCATCGCCCCCGCGATCTGGAAGGCGATGTCCTTGCCGTCGACGGGGTGGGTGGAGCCGTCCAGGAGCTTGACATGGACGTCGACGATGGGGCTGCCGACGAGGACGCCGTTCTCCATCGCCTTGCGGACGCCCTTCTCGACCGAGGGGCGGAAGTTCTGGGGGATGGCGCCGCCAAAGATCTTGTCTTCCCAGACGAGGCCGGCGTTGCGCTCTCCGGGGCCCACCTCGATGACGCAGTGGCCGTACATGCCCGCGCCTCCCGACTGCTTCTTGTGCTTCTTGTCGACCTTGGCGGTGCCGGTCACCGTCTCCCGGTAGGGCACCCGCGGGAGTTTCAGCTGTGCTTCGACGCCGTACTTGCGCTTCAGTTTCTCAAGCGCCACGTCCAGGTGCACGTCCCCGGTGCCGCGAAGGATCTGCTCGTGGGTGGTCTCCTCCCGAGCCAGCTCCAGGGTGGGGTCCTCATCGAGCAGCTTGCGGATGCCCGCGAAGACCTTCTCCTCCTCGCCCTTGTTCTTGGCCTCGATCGCCATCTGGTAGGTGCGGACCGGCAGCTTAGCCGGCGCCACCGTGACCTTGGTCTCTTTGGCGGCGAGGACGTCGCCGGTGAGGGTGGCGGCAAGCTTGCTGACGGCACCGATGTCTCCCGCCACCAGTTCGGTAGCCGGCTGCAGCGTCTTGCCCAGCGGCACCGTGAGGGCAGCCAGGCGCTCGACCTGGTTGCGGGCGGCGTTGAACAGGTTCTGGTCGGGCTTGAGGGTGCCCGAGATGACCTTGAGATAGTTGATGCGCCCCACGAAGGGGTCCGCAGTGGTCTTGAAGCACAGAGCTGCCACTGGGCCGGTGGGATCTGGCGGCAATCCGCCGTGCTCCTCTGCCTCCGACGCGGGCTGCTCCGCGGCCGACGGCATCAGCTCGTTGATCGCATGGAGCACCTGGCGCACACCCACCCCGGTGATCGCCGACGTGCACAGCACCGGCACCACCGAGCCCGACCGGATGCCCTCGTGGGTGGCGCGCACGATCTCCTCATCGGCGATCTCGACGCCCTCCAGGTAGTGCTCCAGGAGTGCGTCATCGGCCATGCAGGCGGCCTCGACAAGCTGGGTGCGGTAGGTCTCGACGTCGGCCGCCATGTCGGCGGGGACCTCCTCCTCGTGTGCCTGTCCCGGTCCGTCGTAGATGTAGCAGCGGCGATGGAGCAGGTCGACGACGCCCTTGAAGTCCGCCTCCCGGCCGACGGGCAGATGCAGCGGCACCGGCTTGGGCTCGAGATGCTGCATCGCAGCCAGCGTGGACAGGAAGTCGGCGTTCTCCTTGTCGAGCTTGTTGACCACCACCAGGCGCGGCTCGCCACGCTCCGCCAGCAGCTCCCAGGCGGCTTCGGTGCCGACCGCGATGCTGCTGCCCGCGCTGACCACCACCATCGCCGCCTCCACCGCGCGCAGCCCGCTCACCGCCTCGCCGATGAAGTCGGCGAAGCCGGGACAGTCGACCAGGTTGATCTTGGTGTCGAGCCAGTCGAGATGCCCTATGCCCGCGCCGATGGAGATGTTGTGCTTGTGCTCCTCGGGCTCGAAATCAAGGCTCGCGGTGCCCGCGTCGGTGCTTCCCATTCGCGGGATCGCCCCGGCCGCCAGCAACATGGCTTCCGCCAGCGTGGTCTTGCCGTCATGGCTGTGGCCCAGGATGGCGATGTTGCGGATGGTCTCCGGCGTGTATTTGGCCATATTCACCCCTGTCGAAGCATCTGTCCCGCGCGCCGTCCCGCGAGCGGGCGGCGAAGGGTAATGCTAGCCCTAAGGCGAGGGAGACCGGGGTCCGGGCCCGTTGGGGTTGAGGCTGCCGGCTGGGCTTGGGGCTGGGGCTGGGGCTGGGGCTGCGGTTGGGGTTCCGGGGCGGGTCTTCACAGAACCCAGCACAAACAGATCGGAAGAGCGTCGTGTAGGGGAAGAGGGTAGATCTCGGTGGTCGCCGGAT
>OCZT010000973.1_pt1 | contig 29388 bp, 22 predicted proteins | sample 1539031 | NCBI WGS metagenome assembly OCZT01 (sample SAMEA3539308, study PRJEB22396) | soil metagenome | biome: tundra; feature: field; material: soil | place: USA | collected 2010-05 | depth 0.15 m | reverse complement strand
ATCCTGGCCACTAACCTTGTTACTGCTGGAGTTCTGTTAATTAACATGCAATAGAAGTAGATTATTCAAGTGGATGCTCAGGGATATGCCATGGACAGTTTCGGGTGATTTTAGGTCCACTGGCGCTTTCCATTGTATCGCAAAATCTACCTTGTGCACATACCATATCTGGAATTCATTGTCCACAATTAAGGCCCGACTTACTAGAGGCATATAGAACTACTCCTATTGCGTAAGTAGCGAGAATTAGCTTTCGAATATTCGTTCCTATCTCCATTCAGTAATCCGCACTTGCAACCAACTCAAGATGTAATTATCCGCATCGAGGAATTATGTTATCAAACATACTCACAAGCTTTTTTAACCGTCATTTAGTATTTAATGCGCATGCCCTTGCTAAATCTATACTTATCACCTTCGAGATTCTGGTTTTAGTGCTCTTTTTGGCTTGTCTGCAAAATGCATGGCAACGAGGCTCTTGAGTAGCCTGGCAACTTCTTGCCGGGGTGCTCTTCGGCTTGCTGCTGGAATCACGTATAAAACTTTTAACGATTATATGAACAAAGGGAAGACAGAGAAATTTGGAAAATATTATCAGTTTTATCTATATATCCAAAAATGTAATGCCGATAGAGCTAAAAAACTTCTTGACCGGTTAAAATATGCAGCTGCAGCTGGAAATTGCCATATTTGCATGTGGATTTTGAAAAGGCGTTTTTCGGCAGACTTCGACAGGTGTGAATACAGAAAAATCAATGCAGTTTCAGAGAATAAGAACGAAAATGTTGAGATAGTATTCCAGGAAGCAGATATACTTAGAAAACGAATTCTAGCAAAGTTCGATTGAGTTGGGAAAAGTAATGAATCTTTAACTAGTTAAGATTTTTCTTCTGGACTTGATTTATTTTCGATAGGAAATATTTCACGATTCATTTTTATTCGTTGGTATAATTGTAGTCGGCGTTATCAAAATCACTACCAATTCTTCCTCATTCCGGGTGATATTATAGTTTTTTGATTGATAAGAGTCTGCATGTATCCTACAATCATTATTCATTAGAGATCACTTACTGTACATAACCTAGAGAAAATGGCAAATTTCATGAAAGAGATGGTTAAAACTGAAGTAAATTTTTAATGTGAAAACCACTTTCATTCGTTTGTACCAGCTATTTGAAGACATTTATTCTTTTTTGGAGCTGGGCAAGAAAATGAATCCGTTGAGAATTTAATGAAATAGATATCGATATTGTGTTGATAGAATGAATCAACTACCCGTTAACCAATTTATTTTAAGAGTTCTACCGCTAATTCCCTAAGCTTATATTTTTGAATTTTACCACTTGCTGTAAGGGGATAATTATCTACAAAGAAAATGTGTTTTGGGACTTTATAGCGAGAGATTCGGCTAGAAGTATAATCTCTGATGTCATCTTCTGTTAGTTCTACACCTTTTTTGAGAATTACAAAGGCTCCCACGATTTCTCCATATTTCTTGTCAGGGATGCCTACCACCTGTGAATCTTTAACTCCTGGAATTTCATGCAAAAACTCCTCAATCTCTCGGGGATAAATGTTTTCACCTCCTCTAATAATCATATCTTTCATTCGGCCGGTGATCCTATAGTAACCTTTTTTATCGCAGGTTCCGAGGTCTCCACTATGAAGCCAGCCATCTTCATCGATAACTTTTTTAGTTTCTTCAGGCATCTTATAGTACCCTTTCATTACATTGTACCCACGGCAACAAATTTCCCCAACAGTACCCGTAGGCGCTGGTTTATTGGTACTCGGGTCAATGATTCTGACCTCTATTCCAGGGAAAGACTTACCTACGGTTTCAGCTCTAAGCTCAACAGGATCGTCAACAACAGTCTGGGTCATACCAGGGGAGCTTCTGTAAGCCCGTAGATACTAGTAATCTGATAGCAGTTCATATCTGTCATGACTTTTTTCATAACTTCCACAGGACATATCGAGCCAGCCATGATCCCGGTTCTGAGGGAAGAAAGGTCGAACATATTAAACATTGGGTGGTTGTACTCAGCAATAAACATCGTAGGTACGTCGTAGAGAGCTGTACATCTTTCTTTCTGGACTGCATCTAGCACTAGAAGGGGGTCGAAAACTTCAAGCATCACAAGCGTTGCTCTGTGGGTTAAGACTGCCATAACTCCAAGTACAATTCCAAAGCAGTGAAAAAGAGGTACAGGTAGACAAACTCGATCTTTTTGGGTGAACTTTTGACGGTCGCCTATGGAAAGGCCATTGTTAAGGATATTTTTGCTGGTCAGCATAACCCCTTTCGGGAAACTAGTAGTTCCGGAAGTGTATTGCATATTGATAACGTTATCGCCGTTCAAACGTGCTAGTATTTTCCGAAGTTCATCATTGGGATAATGACTGCCAAGAAGCATAAGTTCGCTGCTATTAAACATGCCCCTATGTTTTTCCGAACCTATGTAAATCAAACTCTTCAGGCATGGGAAATTTTTGCTTTTCAAGCGCCTCCTGTCTGAATTTTTGAGCTCAGGGAGCAAATCATAGATAATTCTAAGATAATCAACATCCTGGAAACTATCGATAAGAGCCAGTGTCTTCATATTAGATTGTCTGAGTATGTATTCGATCTCATGGCTCTTATAAGCGGTATTTACAGTAACAAGTACTGCACCGATCTTTGCAGTAGCAAACATAAAGGTAAGCCAGTCCGGAACGTTCTTTGCCCAGATTCCTACATGATCTCCTTTCGTTATCTCAATCGCAAGGAGTCCTTTAGCAAGGTTATTAGCTCTTTCGTCGAACTGCCCATAAGTAAAACGCAGGTTTCGATCCGGATAAACTATAAACTCGTGGTCAGGATCTGAAGCCACTTGTTTCTTATAGAACTCGCCGAGAGAATTTTCAATAAGATGCATGATTTCAGCCTCTTACTTTCATTTTCGACCTTTAGAAACTGTTGTTTTTGTCCATTAGTTGTTGAAAATCGTAAATTTAAAACTCTCTCCACATTTTCTCCAGGATTGGAGACATACTAATTCTCAAAATTTTATCAATGATCCAAAGGTATGCTCAAAATGTTGCTAAGAAGTAAAAATATTTTCAATGATGTGAAGCTCATTTTGCGGGCTTTATTCAAGAACGTTCAAATAGAGCAAGAGGAATCTACATTTATTTCATCAGTGTCTATGGCAGAAGATATGTGCTTTTTCAAAATGTCACGAATCTTATTTGGAAGAGGCATTGATTTCTTGATCTTGAAGTCATAATAAACTAGTACTGCTTGACCCCTTGCTTTGAGTTCCCCTTCTTGCCAGGCTTCGTGTCCAACAGTAAAGGAGCAGTTCCCTATCTTCACAATAAAAGTCATAATTTCCACGTCAGACCTATAATACATCTGACGAAGAAAATCAAATTCGGTCCTGACGAGGATCAGATGCCATACATCAGGACTAAGATCAAGATCCGGTGAAAATATTCGGAATAAGGGGTTTCTTCCTGTTTCAAACCATATTGGGAGGACAGTATTATTTATATGCCCAAGCCCATCCATGTCCCCAAATCGCGGACTAACAATTGTACTGAACATTTTGGATTCCTGTGCTTTGAAATACTTGTATTTTGATATTTATCAACTCTATATATTCCAGATATATATTTTGAGCTTTTAATCTCTTCAATCCAGACTGAGACTTTATGCAGGAGCATAAACAACAGCCATGATTTTTGCATTCTCTTCTCCTGCTGCATGTACATCATGCGGGACAATTGAGTCATAGTAAATGCTGTCTCCTGAGTTTAGCTTTTGAACATCTTTCCCGTAGAGATCTCGATTTTTCCTGAAAGTACATAGATGAATTCCTCTCTTTCATGGGAAGATAGTTTATGGTTTTCCCTAGGGGAGGGATGTATATCGATGATAAAGGGCTCCATATGGCAGTCTGCTTTATCTGAGGCAAGTGAATAAAACTCAAGAGAACTTTTCGTTGGGATTTCAGCCTTACCCGAAAAACGTACCACATTTTTAAGTAATCCTGCCCTAACAATAACAGGTCTGCTCTGGGGCATATCATCCAAAAAAGTACCTAAGCGGGTGCTTAGAGCTCGGGCAATCTTCAGAAGAGGCGTTAAGGATGGCACCAGATCTCCGTTTTCTAACTGCTTAACTAATTCCACGCTACTTTGACTGGCTTCAGCTAGTTCTTCAATGCTCATTTCCTTAGCTTCTCTAAGCTGGCAGATCTTATTGCTAACATGGTTTTCTTTAGACATTATTCTGATCCTCATACATAATTTCAAGTTAGCAGATCTTGAAGAAAACTATAACACAAAATCCCTTTTACTAGCTTTACATGTTTATTTCTTTTGTTTCTCTCTTATAAAATATACGTTAAAATTTGTTGAAAAAAACAATCGAAAAATACGAAAATGAAGTTTACCTATAGTCAAAAAGGGAGATTGATAGATAGTATATAGTATCTGAACTTTAATTAAACTCGAAGTTGTACTTGATCCCCTCGATATCAAAGCAGAGATTACAGGATACACACCTTGCTTTTGTAATTTTCCCGGATTTGAGTTATAAAACAAGATCAGGTTCACAGATAAATGTCCTGCTCATGGAAACCATATCATCGAATCAGTTTTCGAGAAGATGTTCCATCATAGAAAGGGACCTAATGCCACCTACAAGGATTACAGGTATATTCACGGCTTTTTTGATCGCTTTAGAATATTCTCTGAAATATGCTTCTTTGGTAGGAGAGTTAATAGCTAATCTTATGGCTACCCCACTTGTCTTACTCAGCCCTTCGCTAACCTCGATTGCACAAACTCCAGCTTTCTCCAAAACTTTTGCAGTTTCAATAGCTTGTGAAATTTCAACTTTCATATCTGTCCTCTGGGAATTCGGCCTAAAACCATCTGTTGCATTCAATTTGACCATGATGGGAAAATCGGCTCCAATCTGCTATTTTATGCGCATGACAATTTCAGTAATTATCCTTGCTCTGTTTTCCACTGAGCCACCCCACCGATCAGTCCTTCTGTTTGTATATGGGGAGATAAAATCACTTAGAAGAAAACCATGGGCACAGTGGAGCTGTACACCGTCAAAACCCGCTTTTTTTGTCCGGGCAGCTGCTCTTGTGAAGGCTTCGATTACTTCCAGAATTTCCTGCTCGGTCATTTCCCTTGGTACAACTGCTGAGTACGCATCTTTTATTTTGGAAGGAGCTATTGGAATCAAGTATTCTTCAGAAGTAGTTGCTTGCTTTCCTGCATGCACTATCTGGAGTACTATCTTACTCTCGTATCTGTGCACTTTTTCAGTTATCTTCAGGTAGGGTTCAATAAAACGGTCTTCATAGATTCCCTGTTGAAAAATATCACTCTGTCCTCTAGGGAGAACATAAGAATAGCCAGTTATAATTAACTTGATTTCATTTTTTGCAAGTGCCTCGTAAAGATCTCCTAACCTTGAAGTGGGTTTTCCATCTTTTTCAGCCATGAATTCGTGTGTTGCGGATCTTACAAATCGATTCTGGATTTCCATGTTGCAGATTTTGATAGGATCAAAGATCATGGCAAAAATAGGGGGAATGAGAGTAAATAATTATCCTTGAAAGGATAACAAAGCTAGGCAGATACCTGGGAAGATGTGAAAGATATCACCTGGAGGTAAACTGGATTCTTATAAGGGATAACCGTCAGGTAGCAATATCCGACTCTGTAATCAGCAATGAACTTGTCACGAATGATTTCTATCTGACAGGATGTTTTGTGTTGGGACCTTTGTATCGTATACTATGTCCATGACGTTGAGCATGTTCGAAATCGGATTCATGAGTATCTTATGCACGAAGACTGGATCATGCATGATAAACTTGTAAAGGTTCTTTTATGCGGGTTTACATAATTTGGAGTGCAGTTCAAAGTCATATGCTGGATAGAAAATTATGTGGATACCAGGATTTCAGAGGATTAACTCAACACAGCAATTTATAAAGCATTGATAGATGTAGATATTGTAATGGCAACAGGGGTTTCATATATTCCCCTTCATTTTGCGGACTCGAAAAATGAATATGTAAGTTCTAGATGGGGGGTAAGGACTTCAAAAACAGATGATGGCATTTCAACGGACCCTAAAACACTCTAGACATAAAATCCGATGGAATTGAAAGGGATCTAATATAAAAAGTAGAATATATAACTTCTACATTAATTTATGTAGTTGAACTGGGAAATAAGCAACATTAAATTTTTAGTTGCCTAAATAATTATTCTTGACTGTAAAGTCTACTACACTTTATTTTGTACCTAAAGAGTTAATCTATTCAGTAGAAATTTTATGCTATTGGTTCTGAGTTCAATTATGTAAATCCTGATTGATTGAGGATATCATTTATTCTAAAATTGATCATGGAGTTAACTGTATGGTAGAAATGGATATTTGAAATATACAAGAAAAAATTGAAAAAAATATATACGATGAACGTAACCGAATTTTGGAGAAATTTCATTAACTGATAAGTTTAATATTCGCATCAGCTGGGTTCCCTTTCATTTATTGATTTTTAATGTGGTAAATCTGCTACCCTTCGAGAAGAGTTTGGTAACTACCATATTAGTTTATGTTTTCTTTTTTTATTTTTAGCTCTTTTAATTTCAATTATTAATGTGCAAGTAATATCTCACCATCAAAGGCTAGTAAAAAAGTCGGCTCGATTAAATATAGAGATGGTGATGAACTAGTAAATCATAGGGTGAAATTACATTCTACTATTATAAAGCAAAAGGATTTCTATGTAATTGCAATTAGTTTAATTACATTTGTGTTTGTATCTCTCTTTAATAGTTTTAAGAAGCATATTTTCCTGACCATTATGCTTGCGATAGGACTTGTAGCGGAGTTAGCGCTTTAATTATACAAATCTCATAAAAAAACGTAGGACTAATTATCCGATCATGAATCAGCCTGAGAACAAAGAGACTTTTTAATATCTCTTGAACTAGTAAAAGTTACATTAATTCTACCAGCAATTGACTGCGATCAATCAAAAATTCAAAAAATAGTAAAAAGTTTCTAATTTACAAAATTTTGGATTGTGTCGTGAATTTGCTGTAAATATAGGGCTAATTTTTTTTTGACTTTTTTTATTTAATTCCTCTAATTTGGGGTTTTCTTCCTATTAACTTTTTGAGAATTGTGATTTTAACTAAAAATTAGGTATGCTACCCTTCGAATATCTATTTGGATATCCCGCAGCTGCTGTCCGTTATGAGATTCCAGAGATTACATGGTCATCAACGACAGTATATATCAAAAGTTGATTTCGTGAGCTGCAGGTTGGGAAATGTCAGCATCCTAATAGAAGATCTGCTTGAAGGCAATGGGAAGTTTTCAAATCATACCTATATTTAATTAATTATATATTTTATACATATTTTAAATGTTAATAATTTGAAATAATTAATACGGAAATTATTCGGTCCTGAACTCACAAATTATGACGGACAAGCGCCTTCCTCAGTCAATCAATAAATGACGCAATCTCAGCCCCTAAAAGAGGTTTTTTGATTATTTCTTAGGATCTCCCTATATAACTCAAAAACATAATTCATATCTAATTGTTGTTCAATGTTGAAATATTCAATTGGTAAAGACTTTTTGGTTATAAACTATTTTTTTATAATTAATTTAAAATAACCAACAAGCGAAATGAGTTTTGTAGTTCATCGAAATTTGTTGGTACAACAGAATATCTGTCTACCAACTAATTTTTGATAGCTTGAGTAGTCACCAAAAACAAATTCCATTATATTTTAATTTTTAATCATAATGTGGTGAAATAAATGTTGAAACAATCATCTAGTAGACTGATAAAGCTCTCGCAGGGGGTCTGGAGTACCTAACTTTGAAAATCTACGTTGACGATGATAACTAGCTTTTAGATGATACGATCCCAAATATGGACTAAAATATAGTTACCTTTGCATTTTATACTGAAATACTGAATTTGCAAGAAGAATTTTTCCTTCAATAAAAGTTAACATTTGGTATTTAAAATTATCAGTCATTATGTGAATGTTCAAAGGAAATTAACCAATTTAAAAATCGGGTGATTTCCCGGTAGCCATCGGAGGTTATCTAAAGAGATACCAACTAAACTTAAGGGGAAACGAGTAAGGGAGGGATCATAAATGAAAAATAAGGACAAAATTTTGAACAAGACAATGCTTATTACTGGTGCTGGCAATGGTTTTAGTAAAGGGGTAGCATTTGGTTTGGCCAAAGCAGGTCATAAAGTTATTGCTGCTGTGCACATATGGCCCCAAGTTTGGAATTTAAGATGTGAAGCTAAAGAACAATCTATCGAAATTGAAGTAATTAAACTCGATATTCTAGATTATATCGATCAACAGCATGCGCTGACCTATGACATTGATATTCTAGTTAATAATGCCGGAATTATGGAAAGTGGTGCAATGGTCGATATACCTCTGGAAAGAGTACGGGAATCCTTTGAGACGAATGTGTTCAGTTATCTAGAACTGACGCAGGGCTTTGCGCATAAAATGATAAAACAGGGTTATGGTAAGGTTATTTGGATTTCATCGATGGCTGGAATTTTGAAGGTCTCGTTTGTATGAACTTGTTGTGCAACTAAGCATACTATCGAAGCCATTGCTTGGACAATGAAAGAAGAGCTTGAGCCCTATGGCATGAAAGTTGCGACTATTAATCCAGGCGACTTCAGAACTGGTTTTAATGATACTGGAGCAGAAAGTATATATCAATGGTACGATCCCGAAAAAAAAGTTTAATAAAACTCTCTAACTACAGAGGTGCTTTATCCCATCAGAGCGATCCACAAGAAATGATCTATACAATGGTAAGTGATTCCATCTGGCCATCATCTTTATCGTACTGTAAAGCCAGATAAGATGGATATGATAAAGCAATTCCAGGTAATGAATGGAAAGCTGAGTTATAAGGAAATATAAACGTTTTTGCCTCTTCCTGTGTAGGCACAAATTTGCAAATAAATCCTAAAATTAATCAATTTGTTGGATAAAAGTGGTAAAGAATACTGGAATGAATCAAATAATTCAAATAAAATCCATAAATTAGTGAGGATCATCAATTAAATCTCGAATCAATTCGCTATTTACTGTTTTTTAATTAATTTAAAATAAACATAGCTCATCCAAACCACCGTAGCCAAACAAATTGTATGACTAAACAGTCAACTGAAACAGTCGCAGTTTATGTCCTGGGCTCTATCCAAGATCAAAATTCTACTAAGATCTATGACATAGTCACCACGGTCACCAAAAACCCTTAGCCCCAAAAGACCATATAAATCACTTTAGTGATTTTATGATATATTTTATGATGCCAGCATACTTTTTCCCTATGTCCATTGAATGAGAAACTTACGTTGAGCTTATGAGTGGCCTATTCTTACTATATCTACGATTGCAATATTCATGTACCTATTATTATCAACTCATGATGTATAGAATAACTAAGATAGATGATTTATTAGATGATTAGTTCCCTTATTTTGCTTACACTATACAGAGAAGCTTGCTAAAACAAGTTGAGCTTTTAAACAATTATTATTTTACCCTCTTTCTCTTTTTGAACTTCCTTTCATAATGTTCTATAAGTTCAAAGTATTCAGGAACTATTTTTTTCGTTCCTCTTTTTACTCTATACCTGATTTTCGAGTTACTGTGTAAATATACTTGCATTTCACCATAATTTATTTATTTTCGATAGCTCCATAGTTTTATGGGTATTTTCAATGAAATGCGAATCTTGTGGATTAAAAAGCAAAGGAAGATATTGCAAAATATGTGGTGATGTACTCGATGAAGTTGTAAGAGTAGTAGGAAAAGAACGCTGGGCCGCAATGGATGATTGTTCATTTATTTATCCATTAGTTCAGCATGTAGCCAAAGGAGAACTAGAGGTCCATGATATAATTCAAGCCCTTGAAGTAGAAGACTGATTTCAGACTTTCAAAGCCTCATGATTTTAGGTTATTGTTGTTAGAGAACGGCTTCAAAAAATATTTAATGGGTGCATTTTCCACAAAGTCGAATAAACCAGATTATTTGGAGGTCATATCTGAAATCTGCAGTCTCTACAACTTTAGTTCCTATGAAGCGGAGTTTAAGTCTGGATTCTGAGCCTGGGGTCAAGCATTAGGATTAAACTGAAGGGATCAGTTTTTGAGATTAAACTTGAGGTATTTTAAAGTTGAATTTTAGCAGGTGCTTTGCTATTAAGCCTTAAAGTTATATCTCTTTAGTTTTAATATTATAGAGAATTTAGATAAACCTTATATTTTTATAAATGCTTATGTAGGCATTATAAACAAACAGTCAAAAATTAGAGTTTATGAAAATTCTCCACAGTTCTGAGCAATTTTATGGTTATCAGAAGGTTGAATCATCCATGACAAGAAAAATTTATCTAGTTTGGATGCTCTTAATTGAGAAAATGCTCTTGATTTCTGTATGGCCTTAGGATAGAATAATGTTACTTAAAAGCGGAGGATTTCCTGATAATGCCAAAGGAGATGAAATTATGGACATCCAAAACATAAAAGTTATTAGCAGCGCATTTAAATCTAATGATACTATCCCGAGAAAGTACACTTGTAACGCGGAGAATATAAATCCACCTCTGGAATTCAGAGGTATCCCTGAAAAAGCTGAAAGTTTAGTTCTTATAATGGATGACCCGGATGCTCTCATGAAGATATTTACTCACTGGATTGTATGGAATATAGTACCTATTGCAAAAATAGACGAAGACAGCATCCCAGGGGTTGAGGGAATAAATGATTTCAGAAAAATAGGATATGGTGGGCCATGCCCTCCTTCAGGAACCCATAGGTATTTTTTCAGAGTATATGCTCTAGACAAGCAGCTCGGCCTAAAAGCAGGGAAAAGCAGAAAAGAGCTTGAAAACGAGATGATAGGCCATATCATAGCAGAAGGGGAACTGATGGGAAAATACAATAAAACTTGAGTGTTTAAAGGTGGTGATAGTGACAGAGAAAGTATTGATGAAAAAATATATGAAAATAGTAAAGATTTTTTTTAAAATTCTGGGGAATAAATAGAAAAGCACTTGAAGCAAAAATCTCCCCGAGTTTTGAAGAAGCTTTCCGTTAGACTATCGTTGTTGTTGAAACTGCTGTTGTCTACAGCAGAGGACACTTTGAGCTACTTGAGCATCTACTTACATAAGGTAAGCACCCTTAATGCAAAGCACTCAGAGGCCTTATAGGCCATTTTTTGCTATTCACCAATACTTAACTCTGTACAATTGCCAAACTATATCCCTAGCATTGCTTCACAGCTATTATCCAGGTAAACAATAACATGATCAGCTCTCTTAAATTTTGCAAAATCTGATTGACTCCATGTTTTTTTCCGTCAGTACAAAAATAGGATCTATCGTTTTACTGACGCTGAAGTTTTTCATACAAAAACTATGCTTAATTCATGACTTCAAAGATCTTACAGACTGGAAGATCTACCTAGATCTAAAACCAGGGTTAGAGCTACTTTCGGTATAATGATCTAAATGCTTTCGAATGACCATTTTCATCGAAATGAGCCAGAAATCCGATTATTTTAAAGTTTTTGATTGAGTTTTATTCTTATCGGGCAAAGCGAGCGAAATCCTAACTTACTTAAACAAAATAAAATCCAATAAAATACAAAGAGTATAGAAAGTTGACTAATAATCTAGTTCTTATAAACTAACAACTAATATATTAAGAAAATCAGAATGGTTATCCAAATTGAAAGAGTTAGTTCTCAAAAAATAAAACATGCTACGAACTAAAAACGATTCGCTTCTCGGAAGCCAGCACAATGTATCTCTTTTTAAAGTTTTTTGTATCGAGTTATATTTTTTCATACATTCACATTCTAACTCATCTTTACATTTGGAATCTATATCTAGACAACTTTTTTCAGACGAGTCGAATTCTGACCGACTTACAAATAATGACTAAAAACTTATTCCCAAAAGCACACAAAATTCTAGCTCATCATTGTGAACTGGCGGTTGTTCTGTTAAGAAATAAAAAGCGATTATCGAAGTTATGACAGATGGTCCCAAAAAAATCAACTGAACTAAGGACCAATTTTTTTTCTCTTTTGGTTTCATCTGAATTAATGCCTACCCCCGAAGTCCTTTTCCACTCGATTAAACACTTATCCTCCGACATTTCCTTGATTTTGGACTCAAGTATTCTTCTGATATATGTTCCGATTTCTAGAATGACTAAAGCATAATTTAGGTACCAGCATCCAAATAGGGATGACTTAATTGGAATTCATTTTGTTCGATATATAGACAAAGGTGTTTAATTTTCAATGCTTATCACTCCGAATCATAGGTATGGGGGGGTACTACCTCAGACCAAAGTTCCGAGAACCGATCATTTTATAATGAAGCGATGATTTAGGTGTTTCAAGAAAACAAAATGAAATGAAGGTTAACGTCATAGCCTACCTAAAGTCCCGGGTGGTCGTGACCCTCCACACTACATAATTAATATTAAATATATAAACACTAACTGAATTTATAACATCATGGTATTTGAATCATAACAGATATATGAATCAACTATATAGGTAGGTATTCATACCAGATTATTCTTCTGACTTATCAGTCTGTTTTAATGAAAGTGCGTCAGCGTTCTTGCATGCAAGTTCCCAATAATTCCAGAAAAATGAATATTTGATATTTTAGACTGGTGCTTTTTGACTATTTTTTAATTAATCAATCACTAAAAATATCCTCAAAATAATCTTCTTCAGCTTCGATAACTACTTTCATCTTATAGCTTTTCCCGTTGAATTCCAACTTTCTAATTACTTTTTCAATACATGTTGTACATTCCGATTCTCCTGAAAATCTTTCCACAAGAGTCTCAATTTCATGGATTTCATTTGGTGTAAGTTTAATCACTGACCCTCCTAAAATTTAGTTTAGTTTTAATGAATTCTAAACATCATTCCCTTATCCGATTATAACTTTTTGGCTGACAAAACTTATCTCCATATGATTTGTTATAATCCTTTTGCTTTTAAAATAATTAAAGGTTTAATGTTATTAATCTTTCATTTTAACTGTTCAGTCCCAATTAAAAGCCTTATTTTATAGATCCTATTTTCTCTCATAACTTAAGTTCAAGTGGAAAACTTATCTCTTGAGGCAGAGTTCAATTATTTAGTTTGGTATATCCGAATGATGTTGTCTTTTAGCAGATAATTCAGGCCAAAAGGAGTCGAATATCCATCCCATATTGAAAATAACTATTTTAATATTTTCACAATTTTTTGTTTCATTTAAAAGATCAGTTCTTTTCATGCCTTTCCACTTTATTTTAAAGGCCCAATCATACACGCACGATTCAAACTCACAATCTATGAAGCCGCTTGTAATTCAATTATTTTCTTATACGTAAAGCTATGCGAATTTTTAAGAAGACAATCAATCAGAGTTTTATCGAAATTCCTTAAATTGTGATTTATGTTTTTAAGATACAATCAAAATGATTGCATCCTTTGAAGTTGGACTTTTGATTTACGTAGTTTATGCTTTAAGCTGTTAATTTCTGAGTTCACCCACGCAAGTCTTAATTGAATTATCAAATCATATGTAATTTCAAAATAGGCTTAACCGATAAATTTACAGAACCAATAGTATAATGTATATGTGAAACTTGTTGACCAGAAAATTTCGATGTAAAAAGCTTAGATTGGCTCCTAGATGGGTTAATTTAATCTGTTTTTAAAATTGTCAAAATGTATTCATTGTCAAGAATATATCTATTACGATTCTTCTATATTTATATTAATAATTATGATTGAATCTGAATGGTGCGAACAACTTGGTTTGAGAAGCGTTAAAAAGTGGATATATCGATCTATATTGGTTGTCGGTTTTTTCTTATGTTTGGGATAATGGTATTCGGACAGGGATTCAGGCAGTTTGTAGGGAAAGAAATCGGTATTTTGATGGTTCCCATATTTTCTGTAGTCTGACAAGAAAATTTCCATCTAACCCTTTTAGTAGTGGCTAATATTACTGCTACTTATGTATGCATCACCCAGAAGTACATAATCTACTGGGATCTCATGAATAATACCCGGTACTCAAGAACGCATGAAGGTTCTCCAAGGAGAATTTCGAGAGGCATAACTTTCTCAGAACACTTATATGCTGGAAAAATTTGAGGATCAACGAAAGCATATGATGGAAGACCAAATGAGGATGTCCAAACATCAGTTTAAGTCTATGGCTTATATCAGTATCATTTCCGTCCCTCTTTTGATGTGGATTTACTACTACATAAGCGGTCACGGATCTGCCACCATAGTTTTCCTCCTCTAGGGTAAACAGCTATTGACTTCTCTTGTTTTTGGCCCTTTTCAGCACTTGTTTACTACTACTTTATCTCTTATCTTGAAGTTAACCAGTTTATTAGAAAGGCGTTAAATATTTGGGAGTCTGATGCGGTGACCATCCCGGAAATGGACTACAACCGTCTCAAAGCTTCTGGCTCAATAGAATAAACTCTAATTAATCTCGCAGTGAAATTATTCGTAAAATAGCTGAAGATTAGTAAGCGCATGATGACTTATTTTGCCATATGTTTTGCTGTCTCCTCCGTGACAGAAATAGGCTTTAACTTTGTTACTAAAATCTCCCTTATGGCTTTTTTGGTCCCGCCACTTCAATTTATTTGTTATTGCTAAAGGTCTGCATCTGAGTCTGTGATAATAAATATATATGTTAAGAAATATAATCAAAAAAAACTACAAAATAGTTGAGTGGATAATACGTATAATTTCGATTCCAGAGCTTTAAAATATTTTATTTCCTGGAGCCAATTGCACAAAAAATGAACTAAACACAATAATAGTCATTCAAAGCTACAGTAGATAGAAATTACTGAGATTGCCTTATAGGCATGAATTGCGTCCATCCATATAATTCTTTTTCTACTAAAATTATCCTTAAATCTGATTTATTTACCTGTACAGAACCACGATCCTTCCGCGAACTTCTATCAGTGTTGATCTTGTGGCACATGCGATTTTTTCTGCAATAGCTTTCAAGTCTTTTCCTTCTTCAGCACTCTTCAGTACTCTTACCTTCACAAGCTTTTTAGCTTTTATCTGCTTATTCAATTCTTCAATTAAAGTATCCGTTACCCCATTTTTTCCAATTTTTAGAATAGGATTAATTAGGTTTGCTTCAGATTTTAATTGGTATAATTTTTTCTTCTCCATTGTCCTTCCTCGCACTGATAATGATAAAACTACTACTACAACTATGAAATACTTCGATTTCTACCAACGAAAATTTTATGACTGCTAAGAAGAAACTATTTACTTTAAGCTCTTTACCATCGAACTGTATTTTTTCCTCTTTCTCATCAGTACCTTTATTCAAAGTTAATGCCACAAAGTAAGTATATAAAGTGGTTTTTCTTTTTTCTCATCAGCACCTATGTCAATGTTTACTGATAAACTTAGACGCGATGAGAATATATTTTTTTCAAGATACTCATTAATTCTTCTCACAATTTTCTCCTAAAAATATGGAATTAAAGCACAAGATGCTATCTTGCATACTCTCTACATTTAGAACAATTTGCTATATAGTTGTGGTAATTTCCCTTGACAGAGCAATAGTTGCCTTTGGATATATACTTGACTTCTTCTTTCGGTTAACAATATTTTTTTAACCTGCCATTTTTTTCTGTTGCTGCATGAACAATCTGTATTTGAGTACATCTTGGTACCAATGATACTCTTTTTGTAATTCCTCCTTTGTGAAATCAATTACAGAATGTTATATATTAGGAAAAACTTCAACCCGTGAAGCAAGATTATTTCCTTTTAAGCAGATTTTTTTTATATTCTGTTTCATTAGCTTTTATTTTAAAAATAGCTTCAGTTAGTTTTGAAATACTTCTTTTATTTTCAGTGTTGTTAAAAGATAGAGATTATTAAAAAGGCTGTATATAAAATATCCATATTAACTTTTTTTCTTTCCTTGTTTTTGCTTCATTTTCTTCTGATTTATCTGCTTCGCATATCCAGGCTCTGAAAGTATAACAATAGAAACCTGAATCAATGACTCCTTTATTTTCAAATAAGGCAATTAAACTGGCTATAAACCCGTCCAAAATTTATTCTTCTTTACAGTTATCAATTTTTCTTTTTATGAATGATGAGATGTTGTACCGCCGATATTTAATAAGGGAAACCAAGAAATTTTCGTTAGAAATTCAACCGTTACATTGTTTCTCAAGTTCAAAGTCGAAAAGACCATGTTAGTGTTGTCGAATAGATATTTTAACCATAAAGATTTTATCAACTTCAGAGAGCCTCTGAAACTGTTTTGTTAATAATACATGAACTTAAATATGGTATGAATAAGATTTCTTTTGATTAATTGAGGAATCAATTTCAGCGAATTTGTCTCCAACTATTTGAAGATGTTTGCATTCTTCATAAAGAGCAAAATAAGTAATATTTTTCATGAATAAAATTTACTGTTAAGAGATTTAAACTATACTCTCGCTTATATAAATGAGATCAAACAAGGATCGACTACTTATAGTTTAGATAAACGAAGCGAGTTGTTTGAAGCTTATTTTATTCTTAAGGTAAAGATAATGGCTGCAATTTAATTTTACAGAGATTTGAGACCAACAAAGTAAATGGAATTCTGAGATGCAATCTTTTAAGTTTTTGCATTCTGAAAGACTTTTTTTCTTTGACACAAAAATTATTGATTATTTGGTTTAATAACTTGAAAAAATACAAATCTTAAAATAAATTACTTAGAATTATACAAAGAATAACGAAAGTTAAGTATAAACAAAAATAGTAAATTGGAATAGTAAATGAAAAGTAGCTATTTACCTACAAAAATAATTTTTAATATCCATTTTGACACAACAGAAACTTCTGATCCTTAGTGATGAGAAATAAAAAATTATCAATAGCCTACAGTTAAAGGAAATAAACCAATCAAAATTTGTTCAATGAATTTTAGTAAAGATGGCTAAGATTTTGTTTTTTCAGGCTTAACAATTACTTTTAAATGAAAGCAAAAAAGTGGACGAACATGAGAAATTTGGCATTATATTTATGTACACGGATGTATGATTCATTTACCTATTTAGCAACTATTATTCGTCGAAAGTTAGATTAATTTTTAAGCTACTGTCACATCGAGAAATGGATAGTATTCTTGTGTACATCGATAAAAAGTGGGATAAATAAAGGTAAGAATGTGAAGAATAAACAACAAATAAATGTAGGAGATTAATGTAAAAGTGTAGAGGACTTCGATAAATCTCTGATTTTTGCTAGTTATCGCACACTATTTATAAATGGATGAGAAAATTCAGGGTGTTATATAAATCTTCTGCAGTGAAAGCAAAAGAGCAAATTGATGAAAATGGTGAAGGTAGGTTTGGATAGAATCTAAATTAGGTTCGATACGGATGGGAGTAATGAACTAAAAGGGATTTGCAGGATCATGAAAGAACAACTTGAACAGCGTTTAATTGAGCTCAGGAAAGAATATGAATCTGGGCAAAAGATAATGGAAGATATCAAGTTAAAGCTTGTAGAACTTGAAAACAGGAAAAATAACCTGAGTGATACTCTCCTTAGGATTAGTGGAGCAATTAATCTACTCGTAGAGATATTGGAAGGCAGTGAGGGTGCATATGAGCAAATGATTAAAGCAGTTCCAACTTATGATGGTATCATAGAGGTCCCAAATGTTGTGAGACAGTCCCTTGAAAAGGCCAAGGAAAGTCTGAAAGAAGCAGGACTCGATACAGGAACAGTGGTCGAACAAAAAGGCGTTCTGCCGATAGGTGTTCTGGTTGGGGAAATTATTAGACAAGAACCTAAACGAGGAACAAAATTACCCGCAGGTTCAGCTGTAAATCTTGTAGTTGCAGCAAAAGGCAAATATCTACAAACAGTAGATAAAAAATTAATGTGTAACTCATATTCCGGTTGCAACTGTGAGCAAAAAAAAGAATGATATTAAGATCTATCTAAATAAGATAGACGACTACTTTAGCAACTCAAGAAGCTAATCCAGGAATTGACCTATGCCTTTGGTTCCCTTGAGATCTTAGAGATCTATGTATTTTTGAGGTCATTTTTGAACAGTTTCTAAATAATTATTGAGTCGTTTCAAAAGTTTGATTAAAATAGTGATCTGTATGTAAATATATGGGATCTTTAATCCTTATATTAGGCGATTACGCTAGTTTTCACTGCGATTTCATTTAGACTGAAAAACAATGGTAAGATGGATGGAAAAGAATTGCAAAGCCAGGTAAAAGTCTGGAAGATCAAAATTTCAGTTGCTACTCAGCTGCAAGCAACTGGACATATTCTTACTACCTTTATGAATACAATGGGGTTATAAAGTAAAAAGTATTATAATCTGTTCACGTTTTTCTTATCTTTCCTCATTTTCAACATAGTTTTTGATGACATCGTGAGTTTTACCTGTGATAGCAGTTCCCATACTACCTACCTTACTCTAAAGTCCACCATTGAATAGTGTTTTTAAGATTAAACTTTTTTCTAAAAATTTTTCGTTATGTGATATTTGGTATTATTCTGCATTACCCTTGAGAGAGAATATTTTGTCCATTACCAACTACCATAAATATCTATATTGTTTACCTATTATGTAAATTGCAACTAGAAAACCGATTAAGATTTATCTAATAGAATAATTTACAATCCATCTCATTATTGCTGCTTTTTTAAAAAAATTATATCCTCTTAGTTAAAGAAGAATTGATGACAGTTGCAGCAACTTTAATTATGACTTTCATTTCTATAAATCAATTTTACAGGCTGGATCCTTACGCATTGTCGTTGTGTGACATTCAATAGGACACGATTCTATGAGTCAGCAGGTGTTAAGATAACTTTTCAGTGATCGACGTTAGCCTATGTCAGCACTCGAAACTAATATAGCCTCAGGCAGACTTGATTGAATTTTGTTCAGAAATTATTTATTACATAGTTAAATTCCCTGACAAAGTAAATTTTATTCAGAAACGATTTTTTTTGCAATTGATTTTAAATAATTGCGTGAGTTTGATTATATCATAGCTTAACTTAATAGATATAAAGTAAATGACGATGGTAAGGTGGAATACTATTTGAATTAAGAACATGGTTATTAAATATTAAATAAGCTGGCTAATAATTTTCTTAAATAATTACGAATGTTGAGTCCTCTCTCAGAGGAACTTCTGAATATATGTGACGGAACCAATAATGTTGGAGACATTGCTTCTCAATCCCTCTTGCAGAACGCACAGATGGATGGTAACCCAGAGAAGTTATCAAGACTATGGTTTATCGTTACCAACGGTTGTCTCATAACATTACAATGTGATTATATAAATATCGAGTTATAAATTTTATATGTTACATCTATTCTTATTACTGAATTTAGGAACTGAGTCCATTATGCCAAGATAAATATTAAAGCAAAAATATTTTTGGATTGGGGTTTTCTATGAAATGTCTTGTCAAATTTACTCAGGATGATGATAGGTAAACGTAAGCCCGATGTCCAAAGAAAAGATGAGGGGAGCCATTATAAAACCAGCAGGTATCACTGGCTTCGAAGTAAAAAATGGATTGAAAACTTAATAATAAGACTTAATAATAAATGATCTGGAAAACACCAAAAATTTTTTTTCCCCTGCTTGAATTTACCCTGACTAAACTCTGAGAGTCCGGATCAAATGGGAAACTAACTCAATGAAGCCTATACAAGAATTGGTGGTGTTTCAGGAGCTATAGGGCAGTGGGCTAATGAGACATATAACAGTCTGAACACAGAAAAAAGAATTAGCCCCAAAAATCTTTACCCGTTTAATCTATTATGGAAAATGAGATTTTTCGGACTCACGTTGCCGTCCGCCGCTGGAAATTTTAGCTGGAGACTCTAACAAACAAACCGTTCACAAATTGATTAAAGAGCTGGCTGATGCCCATATTCTTGCTATGGACTGCGAGTTAAGTAAGGGAACCGAAACAGTAGAGGTAATTCATGATTCTTTGCTAACTGAATAAAAGCGGTTGGGTATATGGATAAGTGAGCGGCGTGGGTTTCTAATATGGAGACAGCGTCTTGAAGATAAAATGGAAGAGTGAATAAAAAGAAGATGACGGGGATCTTCTGCGCGGAGTGCCCTTGGCAGAAGCAAAATATTGGCTGGAAAATATAATGAAGAATTGAATCCAAGTGAGATAAAATATCTCAAAGCAAGTTCCGAAATTGGCAGAGAACGAAAGGAGCAGAAGCCGTATTATTAAAGTACTTACAGTCTATTCAGTTATTTTTTTAATTCTAGCTGGAGTTGCATTCTCTCAGAAACAGCTTGCTGAGTAAAAGGCGAAAGAAGCTCTAGCTTCGTATTTAAATCTACAATCCAAAGATCTCCAAGGAGATGCCAAGACTCTAGATAAAAGTGTTCTTTTTGCTATTGAATCATTTCGAATTAGTAGGACATCGGAGGCTGATCGGTTAATACGTCGGGGATTATCATTCATGTCTCATAGTTTTGTGGTTCTTAAACAGGATAGTATGGTATCTCATGTTGTGTACAGTTCTGATGGAAAATACGCAGCCACGGTAAGTGATGACAAAATAGTAAGGTTGTGGACAGCAAGGTTGTGGATATGTAATACCGAATATCTCATAAACGAAGTCAGCAATAGTTTAACCCGGAATTTTACACCAGAATACTGAAAAAAGTATATGGGTAATAAGCTTTATCACCAGACATTTCGAAATTTACAATAAATATTTACAAACGAGGTTGTGGTGTAAAAATCTCATAATGTAAAAGTAAAAATTTGGTTGCAAACTAAAGAACATAAAAAGACAGAATATCCCTTAGATAATATCCAAATTTAGACAGGTATTCCAAATAATCTATTTACAAAATTTACTTCATCAAGAATATATCTATTTAGAGCATCAGAATATCCTTTTTTTCATTAAAAAACGAGATTTACAGTAATGATTGTATCAAATTCGAATCAGTATCTTTTAAAAATTTCAAAGCATAAATCTATATTTTATATTCAAATATTTAGATAAACTCTCAAGTTTGGAATTTGTATCCTCCTGATGTATATTAATTGTCAAACGTAAATGTTTATCAAAATCCTCTTTTGATTATGCCATTGTCCAGAAAAAATTTGATGATAATTCATACAGAATTAAAATTTATGTGATATCTTATTTTATGGACACAATGATTCCGATTCCGTAGTTCCATTTTATAGTACCAAAGTAGATTAAAGAGAATTTTGATAAACCTTAGATTTCACAAATTGTTAATATTGGCATTATAAACAACCAGTCATAAATTGGCGTTTAGCAAAACCTTCCAAAATATAACTCATTTGGTTAATAACGATTTGTGAAAATTTTTAGCTCCACAGCGAACTGCGAGAAATTAGACTGGATAATTTATGTACTTTATACTACATTAATAAATTATGTGATGATACCGATGTTCTCTTTATTCGACCTTAGGATACATTTTCAGTCTTTTATCAACTGTTAGTTGCAAGTGGTTCCTATTAGTACATTGGCAAAAAGGTGAATTTAATGGAATCTACAATGAAATTCGGGGATAAAATCGCTGTGGCAGATGTGAGAAAACTCCACGATATGGAAGATGTGTTATTTGATAAGGAATGGTTTGAGAAAACAGAGGAGATTAATAAAGACATATATTATATGTTCAGGAATCTCGCAAAAAATGACGATGATCTTGAAGTAATTGAAGGTCATCATCTCAGATATGACATTACCGTAATCCCTCCCGGAATGCTTGGGTTGGAATATACAAAAACTGTAGGTCACTACCACCCTCAAGTTCCTAGGACAGATATTTCTTATCCTGAAATTTATCAGGTACTTGAAGGCTCTGCTACTTATCTAATGCAAAAAATAGGGAATGAGGATGTCCTTCAGGATATCGTAGTTATCACAGCAGAAAAAGGGGATTTGGTGCTTATACCACCAGGATATGGGCATGTGACCATAAATGCTTCTGAAAATACCCTCAAAATGGCAAACTGGGTTTGTCGCGATTTTTCCTCCATTTATGAGCCTATTAAAAGGCTTTCTGGAGCGTCCTATTTCCTTTTAAAGGATGGATTTGTCAAGAATCCTCATTACAGAAATGTTTTACCCATTCGTTTTCTTAGACCTCTGGATTATAACAACTTAGGACTAATTTCGGGAGAAAATATGTACACACTTGTACCTAAAATTGAAAAACTTCAATTTTTGACCTATCCACAAAATTTTTTCAGATGTTTAACAGAGATGTTCTGATAGACAAATTTTATAGATTTTTCTGCTTAGACGTTTATTTATAAGGTATTTCGATAGATTTATGATTTTCACGAGTTATTTTTATACTATTTATAAATATATAATTTAATTTAGGAGTTTAACGGTTGCTCTTTATACTATGATCTCCCTCTGGTTCCCTTTGGGAAATCTTTTTTCCAACTTTTGTGTCCTGTTTTCCGTAGATATAAACGAGAGCATCAGCTATTTTCTCAATATGAAATCGCTGAAAAAGAACATGCAATTCTTCGAATAATAGGCATGGATAATTGAAAATAATTTTCACCTTGCTTTTTTGACTATTGACGTCATCTCTACCTTAAAATAAAGTTGCATCTATCTTAGTTTTTAAAAATCGTCGTAAAACTGATCAATAAATTGTCATCGAAAGTTCAAAAATGTGATTTTGATCATGGATGCAAAATTTGCTTTGAGGCAATTTTACTTCCTACTAAATTGAGTTACCTAAATTGCCGAAATCGTAAACAAATGTTGTGGTTTAGATATTCTCAAAAACGTTTTTTCACTTTACTACACCCAATGTATCCGGTGAAAACAAATACATTTAGATGGATGATAATGGAATTTTCGCCCTTAAAATTCTGGTTCTATCAGAAAAATGTGATGTTGTTGTATGTGAGTCAACAATTGACTTTCAAATTTTCATTTTATGATTTATTTATAAAGCTTCTAACTGTTATTATTGGAGATATTTTATGGATCGGAGAAGATGAAATGGTGTACTAAAAGAAAAAATTCAAAACAGGGGAATTGTAGGAATTCAGTACCTTTTTGATTGATGAACTTATGAAAATCATCATCTAGATGATCTTAATTGTGGGAAACATGTTGGAGAGATTGTGTAAAAAAGATAACCTAATGTACTTCGTGCCAGAATTAATCTGACTTTCAATGAATAATAGTAGGCGAATAGGCAAACAAATGCTACATCTGTATATTTGTAGAATGTCAATACTATATAGCTTTCAATTAGTATACTGTGGCTAGAGTAGATAAAGTCTCAGAATACACAGATTAGCAATTATACACAACTTATAATAGGTATAAATACCTTCCTTTCTTGAGGATTTAAATGCAGAAAAAAGGATACCGTCTTCAATTTATGTCATCTAAAATCAGGGATCTCATGTACAAGACTACATTCGACCCCAAGAAAATGGATGGAAATATCATACTTAATCTTTCACTTATTAATAAAAAAGATCTTGACGATGTTCTGAGAATTTTTAATATGGTGATCTCAAGCGGGCTTTCAGTAACACCTTACGTGAAAATCGTTTCAGAGGGCGAGTCTATAGGAGATCTGAATATTGAAAAGGGAAAGGTAGGTATCGGGACAGTATGCAGTATAACTATTGACGGTGTACTTCTCAAAGCTGGGATTCCTGTGAATCCAAAACTTGGTGGAGTTGTTCAGATTCGGAATGGAAGTCCAGTGCGCTTTACTGATGTACTAACCTATGTGAGCACTACCGTAGACCCACTTGAAATTCTAATGTCACAGGGTATTACCTCCGTCTCGGAAATGCTAAGGACAGGTTCAGGCAAGATTCTTGCAAACCTCAGAGAAGCTCCAATGATTGCGAGAGATGCGATCGAAATTTGTCTGTCTGATCTTCTGGATGCGGAGTTCAGCGGAATTCTAGAAGTAGGAGAACCAAATAAAAGGGTTCTAGATGTTCCAATTGAGAGGGATCATCTTGGAATAGTTGTCATCGGAGGGACAAATCCTATGGCGGTTGTACAGGAGTATGGAATTTCAATAGACACAAGCGCGATGTCAAGTCTAATTTCATTCAAAGAAATGAGCCGGATTGAAGATATGTATTAGAGACTCTTATATTGATCTATTCAAGAAGTTCTATATTTTTATTGAATCAATTACATAAGTTAAGCTTTTTGAAGTATATCCCAAACGGTATTTTACTTTGAAAGTGCTTTTTTTCGTAGCTGTTCTCCTATAAACATATTAAGCTTCTGGGTAAATTCTTCCTTTGTGCTTTTAGGGATCGTTGCTCCTGCTGCAATATCATGCCCCCCGCCCATTCCTCCAATTTCCGCTGAGATCACAGACATGGCTTCTGCAAGATTTACTCCCCTGCGAAGAAGGTCCTGTGTTGCCCTACCTGAGACTTTGATTCCTTCATCGGCTTTTGCAAATGCAATTATTGGAAGGTTTCTGTTCTCAACTATCGTAGAACTCATGCCTGCAATAATCCCTACTATGGTTTCTTTTATCTCCGAACCGGCATCGAAGTACTGGATATTTTCCAACTGGATAACTCCGTTTTCTTTAACATACATGAGTCCATTAACAAGGTTCTGCCGATGTTCGGCAAGCAATTTACGGGCTAATTCATACGCTTTGTCTCTATTTCCCATGCACACTGAAAGGCCGATTCCCGCATGGTCGTAGCGTGCAGTAGCGTTTAGAAGGGTAGAAAATTCTGAAGCATCTCTCATCTCTGTTCCTTCTCTTTCTTTAAGAAGAACGTAAACTTCACCTATCAAGCGCTCTATCTTGTATGAAGGTATCTCCGATTTGAGGCAGTACTGAATAAGTCCTGAAACAATTTTTTGTTTTTCTGGGGTTTCAAGGTCAATCCAAAGCCTCCATCGTTCATCCTTGCTGAAACGAATGTTGAGAGCATGAAGAAATTCAATGCATGCTTCTTCGTTACCTGTAAGTCCCGGAAGATAAGGATCTGAGGAATACTGAAACAATTTATAAATTGGGCGGGTTTGCTTTCCGAAAAGCGTCAGATCTTTTTTAAATTGGAGGATGTTTATTTTTACTCCTGCTTCCAGAATTTCTCTGTTAATCCCAATAAGATGCCCCATTTTTAGATGCTGCATGTCACCCACTGCTCCTACTATGGCGAGAGGCGAGAGATCATTATTCTTTCCAAGGGCCAAACCTAGAAGATAGGTACTTCCCGAGCCACTTAGTTCATAGGAGCCATTTGCTCCAAAAAGATGGGGATTGAGGTGAAATTGAATATTTCCCTGGGGCTGATGGTGGTCCGATATTACAGCATTGATCCCACGAGATTTTATCAATTCGCACATTCCACTTCCTAGATCAGTAAAAATAACAATTTCATGATTTTCATCGGCTATATAATCAAGAATTTTTTCATCAAGTTGCTTTACGAAACGTGTCGTATATTCGAATTTTCCCCGCTCAAGGGCTGTACAGATAATTCCCGCAGACGTCAGCCCATCAGCATCAATATGGGATACAACATGGATTGATCTCTGTTTTTTGATTTCATCAGCACACTTAACTGCTTCTCTCTTAAGTGCGTTCATTGCCACAGACATTATTTCTCCAAGATTTTTATTTGTCCCAGATTATCTTCGTTTTCCCAGTTTTGCTTATAGTCCCAGTTACTTGGATTGATTCTGTAATTTTTTCCATCTCTTCTGATTTCCGGAAAATTCCGAATTTCCTGTAATGTGAATTTGAGGTTCTGAGTAAGATATTTTTTCTTCAGTTCTTCCCAGGGGATCATATGTGCTTCCCTACTATGTCCTGCCCCAAGGCGAAGTTCCACCGCAAGAAATCCCCGCCTTCCTGACCTATTTAGGTAATTTGAAATCCTTTCTATCTGATGAATTCCTTTTTTGTCCACATTAAAGTGTTGTGAGAAGTAGAGTGCATTTGCCCCTTTATCCACAGAGATACTTTTGCACTCGATTCCCAGGTATAAGTCGGGATTAAGAGAATCAACAAGCACATCAAGAAACTGGGGAGTAAATCTGTGTTGTTTAAGCCTGTAGGAGACAGCTCTTATTCCATTTTCTTCAATGTATGCATTAAAAGAGTTTACAAGCATATGTTCAAACTCAGTCATGAAATCTCGTCTAATGTTTGCTTTATTTTACTTAAGCTTTTTACTTAAAATTGATTTTTCTCGACCTGATGGCTAAAATAAGGGTTTTTGGGTCGATTAATGTCTATTTCAGGAGGAGTCAGCAAGTGTAAACAGTTAGATATTGAAAAGACAACCCAGAAATGGAAAGTAAACCTGTTTATGTATTCTCCCTTTATAAAGAATTTTATGGCAAACTTAGAGTTGTACAACCAGAAATAGAATCCAACATTGAAGCAAGAGTTGACGCATTAAAAAAGGAGCTATATGCATATTTAATATCAAAAACGAAAATGGATGGGCCCGCTGAGATTCGAACTCAGGACCTCCGCCGTGTGAAGGCAACGTCATAACCGTCTAGACCACGAGCCCTTTATTGTCTTCACTTAGTTCCATGAATCAGCAGCATACTATGGTATTTATCAGGTATAAGTTTATCGGAGATTTTTGGAAATTCTGAAAAATTGTTATCTATGTTTTTCGACAAAGTGTCGACTGTTCTACAAAATCATTAACATCAAGAAGTTGTTGAGTAAATAAATTTTACATCAGAATTATCAATTTTTTGCATAAAATATAAATTATTGATTTATAGCTCATAGCAATCTGTGAAACGACCGATTTTGTGCAGCTTAAATATTTCATATTCGTAACGAGAATTGAAGGTTGGAGAATTTCATTTTAAGCATACAAGCAGGAATGTGTCAAAAATTCGCGACTTCAACAACAAAAAAGTTCTATGAATATTGAGTTAATTACTGATTAGCAGGGAGATATATTGAGAAAATAGGAATTTAAAATTAAAACATGTCAAATTTAATCGAACTTCCTCGCCGATCAAGGAGACTTAACACTATATAATTGATACTCTTGTCAGGGTTCCGTTGCAAAAATTTATAAGAAAGATGCGTAAGACATTTAAAGACAATAAACGTCCTTTTAGTTACATATACATTATTTTATTTGGGAACTAGCTAAAAAATTTTAAACGTTTCTGTCTACATAAACTCTTACATTTTTCCACCTTTCTTCATACTATACTTTTCTCAACTCGGTTATTCTATATCATGTAGAAATACAGTACATATGATAGATTATCGTCCCCATTAAATGAAAAAAAAGTATTAAAAAAGCATAGCAAAATTCAATAGACTCAGTGGTTCTTGATTTTAATTAAATCAATTAGTGGAAATTATTTCATCAAAATTAATTTTTAAGAATTAAAAAAGGGAATCTTATATCAGAAAAAATTATGAGATTACATATGCAAAATACGACTTTCAATTTAAAGCAAATTTTTGACACTCCTTCCAATTAATAAAATTAGATTAACTATAAAAAGTTTTTGTGGATTTGGTAAATTACATATTTTTGTAATTCAAAACATTACGTTTTAATATAGTGGAGATCCATCGGGGATATATGACAGGAGATGACCAGCGAGGATATTTTAAACAAGCTTTATAGAATAGAAGATAAAGAATATTATAATGCTGCAGAATTCAGTAGACAATTAAATGAGAGCTAGAATAAAAAAATCTCCATTAGGTAGCAAGCTAATTAATATTCTGATTCATAGACGAGTACTAGAAAGATTTCAAAATTAAACAATAACTAGGAGTTATTCTAAACAATGAAGACAATGAAGACAATGAAGATGTCCGAATATATACACCGTTTTTGTCCTAAAAACTCTGCATGCAGGAGAAGGAATTGAATGCGATCGTAGTTATTGATCCTGCAATTCTACTCAAAGCTGTCAAAACATCGTGCTGGAAAATTATTCGAACTAAACACTATGAAGAGCATTCAGATGATATGTAATAAAATGTTATAAATAGCTTATTTTAGGTTGAATGTCATTGATTTTCAGTTCAACTATACAAATTTTATATTGTGATAATTATTTATGTGAATATGTTTATCTTCTTTTAAGAAGAGCAGGTTTAGGTTTATCACATCTTACGGATAATCAATCGAAGGGGAACTTTATGATAATAAATAATTATAGTGAACTTCTCCAGGGAGATAAGGTCAGAGCTAAAACTCCTCCTGAAATTAATCAGGCAATTGACATAGAAATAGCTGTAATGATCAGGTTTTATGCGAGCAAAACTGACTACGAAATCAGCAAAAGGATTGAGAAGCTTGATAACGAATGGGATATCGGACGTTGTATTGAAGGTCGTGCAGCTATAGTTTCTTTTATGGGAGTAATACTTGGTTTAAAAAAGAGCAAAAAGTGACTTATTTTGTCCATACTAGCGTTAACCTTCCTGCTTCAATATGTTATACAGGGCTGGTGCCTTCCTATAGCTTTACTGAGAAGATTTGGTATCCGCACGAGACAAGAAATACATCTAGAAAAATACGCATTGCAAGTTTTATGCAGGGATTTCCATCAGAAGAATCATAGAGATGTACATCAAGATAAACATTAACATAGGAGCCACCATAATGAACATGGTCATGAGAGCCATCGTGATAAACATCATGGGGAACACTATACACTGAGTGATTAATGACTTTTTCAAGGATACTTTTATGCACAGTTTTTTGTACTAAAATCTCTGGATTCCTAAATGCTATCAATAATAAGAAAACATTGTTTATCTATGACTCATAGAGCTTATGGGATTTCTAGAACATGTGGAGCCCTTAGAACATTTGAAACTACTTGACGGAGTCGGCATTCAAATAAAATTAAGCAATATTAATCTAAAATTATTGTTCAATATTAAAATATTTTATTTGAAAGTAAATTTTATTTAGAGACTATTTTTTTAATAATTTATTCAAAATAACTAATTGAAATTATAGATTCCGTTGCAAAAATTTCAAAATAAGCATGTAAATCTATGAGTAATGAATAAAAATCAAAATATTCAAAGAAAATGTACCAACATTATAAAACTATACCAAACAAGTGATTAATGTATTTGACTTCATTAAGAACCGAGTAATTTAAATTATTGACTTGTCTTTTTTTAATCATAT
>OCZT010000972.1_pt1 | contig 29413 bp, 34 predicted proteins | sample 1539031 | NCBI WGS metagenome assembly OCZT01 (sample SAMEA3539308, study PRJEB22396) | soil metagenome | biome: tundra; feature: field; material: soil | place: USA | collected 2010-05 | depth 0.15 m | reverse complement strand
GCGCCAGTGCTCGCCGTGCGCGCTAGCGCTCGCTGGCGGCGAGCGTCTTCTCGCCGTTGACGATCGCCTTGAAGTCCGACCCGGCCCGGAACTTGGGGACCGAGGACTCGGGCACCTTGATGGACGCGCCGGTGGCCGGGTTGCGCGCGGTGCGCGCCGGCCGGACCGTCTTCTCGAAAACGCCGAATCCGGTAATGGCGACCTTGTCGCCACTTGCGACTGCTGCCTGGATGGTCTCGAGTACCGCGTTCACGGCCTCGGTTGCGGTCTTCTTGTCCCCCATCCGGCTGGAAATCGCATCGATCAGGTCACGCTTGTTCATTCCTCACTCCTGCGGCTCCCCCTACGGGAGGTCGCGCGGAAAGGGTTGCCGGGCTCGCGACCTCTGACGTGCCTGAAATTAGGCGATGCAGCGCCGTTGCACAAACACCAGAACCGGAATCGCCGGCGTGTCGGCAGTGGCTTCAGCGGCTTTCCGGACTGCGTCACGCCTTTCCCCGAGAACGCTTTGTCAGGAAATGTGATCGGGCCGGGCAGTGGTCCCGTGCGCGGCGGTGAGCCGGTCGAGTTCCGCGGCAAGTGAGGCGAGCCGCTGCTCACAGCGAGCCGGATCGGCGGTAGCCGCCTTCATCGCGTCACACACGGCGACAAGCCTGCGCTGTAGCTGTATTCGCACGTCAGCAGCAACATCGAGGCATGCGATGCGATGCTGGGAGGCCCGTATCCGCGCTGCGAGCCGGGCCTGCCCGGCCGCCTGGTGCGAGTCCTCGCGATCCCCGCCCGGCTCGGCGATCTTGCTGCCATGACGGGCCGGCTCGTCACCATCCGCCGGTCCGCTCAGCGGCTGCCACGAGGCACCGTTGACGATCTCGAATACGGCGGAAAATTTATCTGCAGCCACCATCTCGCGATTGCCGAAATCGACAGTAAGCAGCGTCGCAGGGTCGGCATCAACGATGTCCTGCAATTCACTGATTTTACCGGCCGGAAGGCATAGAAGGCACACGCCGGACTTTGTCATACTGTGGCAGAAAATCTCGTCAAACCCAGCCGAGGCCACCATCACGAACCCGTGACTGGCGAGGGCCGATGCGGCGCGCTCAGCGGCGGCGCGCTGGCCGGCGGCGCGCTCCGCCACGGACTGTCCGGTGACGGACTGTCCGGTGACGGCCTGTCTGGTGACGGCTTGTCCGCGCGCCGGGCATGCCGCGAAATCGGGGCTAGCGATGAGGATCGTCGCGCCCGCGTACTCGGGCCGGCCAAGCACCAGACCGGGATCCGCCTCCCACCTCGCGAGCACGTCCGGGACGGCCCCGGTGCGCCGCAGCGCCACGCCACGACCGGTATGGGTGGCAAACGTCTCCATGCCGGCTGCCCGCCTCCCCTCGATGCGCTCACCGCCCCTACGACGGTATCCCGCGCCGGCCCTTTTCTTGAGATCACGGAGGATCCGAGTCAGCACCACGCCGGGCCAGGGCCTAGCCGGCGCGTGTCCGGCCTTGCGCCAGCGGGCACGATCTCCCGCGCGCGGTCTTTCCGGACTCCGAGCGCTGAGGCGAGCAGGTCATACGGGGCGCCGTACATCTCCCCGCAGAGCAGCAGCCCGGCGATGTCCCGGCCGCCAATTTGGACGCTGCCGGGTCCGCGCGGCGTCCCGGCGGGCCGGGTCCCGCCGCAGGGCTAACGGTGCCGCCAGCGCTCATGCTGCCCGCATTGTGTGCCTATGCGGCGCTCTGGCCTCGCGGGTTGCCCGGTGACTGACTGCGGGGGCGCAGGGCTTCCTGCGCGCGGATCTGCGCGGCGAGGGCGGCGGGGCCGTCCGCGTGCAGGAACAGCACGCACCCGGCTGCCTGGTCGGCGGCGCTGAGCGCGTCCCGCCGCGATGCCCACCAGCGGCCTGTTCCGCTGAGCCATAACGTCCAGCCGGGGAACTCCTGGCTCAGCGCGGCGGCGTGGTCCGGGAGGGCTGGCATGGGTGGTTTCTCCGATCGGCTGGCTATGAGGGCTTTAGTGAAGCGCGCTCAGGCAGGACGGCGAAACCGCGTAGCGGGCCGTGGTGAGGACGTCTTGGTAACGATGAAACGTCCCGCGAAGGGCTTGAAACGTCCGGGGACGTTGACGGCATGATTGGGTTTGTGAACGAGCGACTGCGTACGACCATGCTGCGTGCCGGTATCACCGTGGGCGAGCTGGCTGAATGCGCCGGGGTGGAAGCCAAGACCGTTGAGCGCTGGGTAAGCCTGGGGCGGGTGCCGCACCGGCAGCGCCGGTGGGCCACTGCCCGGCGGCTGGGCGCGGATGAGACGTAACTTATGGCCGGAAATGCTCAGCCGGTCCTATGCCAGGCGGCAGGAGACGAGCCGGTCAGAGCTGGTGGACATGTACCCGGACCGGGCGTCAGTGCCGCGAGAGCTATGGCTGCGGCTGGCCAGCGAGGCACAGGAAATGGTGGACGTGCTGGTTTTCAGCGGCACGTTCTACGCGCAGACGCAGCCGCGCATAGCCCGGATGCTGGCGGCCGCCGCAGGCGGCGGCGTGCGGGTGCGGCTGTGCTTCGGCGATCCGCTATGACGACGAGATCCTCGTCAATCCTCACGCCTACGGCGAGCCGGCCTCGGCCAACCCGACGTTCCACTTGCGCCGTATAGATGGCGGCACCGTGGCGGATCACTACATGGCCTCGTTCGAGCGCGTGTGGGAGACGGCCGTGCCGTGGTCCGGCGGCGAGGTATAGGAGCAGCCGTGAGCCGGGTTGAGTACCTGAATGATCCGGCAGCGCCGGCGCCCAACTCCCTCGTGCCCGCCTGCGCGGTGCTGGCCGCAGACGAGCGGGGGCGCGTGCTTTTGCAGCGGCGGCGCGACACCGGGCAATGGGCCTTGCCGATGGGCCAGATGGAACTGGGCGAGACGCCGAGCGAATGCGCCGTACGGGAGACGCGGGAGGAAACCGGCGTCCTGGTGGAGGTGACGGGACTCCTGGGCGTCTACTCCGACCCGGGCACATCGTCGCCTACGGCGACGGGGAGATACGCCAGGCGTATGAGGTGATGCTGCTGGCCCGACCCGTCGAAGGGAAGCCGACCGTCAACGACGAAGCCAGTGATGTCCGGTGGGTAGCGCCGGGGGATCTTGAGAGGCTAGATATTCACCCGACCCAATGGCAGCAGCTCAACGACTACCTGAATGGCACGTATCCGCACGTAGATTAGCCTGCCGCGATCAGGCGCTCTTGATGCTGAGGCGGCGAGAGCCTGGGTTCGCTTCCTCGGCTCCTGGCTACGAGCCTGTGCCGTGGTTTCGGTGTGTGCGTGGCCGCTGTTCCGTCTGTGCTTGGCGTTCTGAGGGCAGTTTCGGTGGCTGTGCCCCGCGGAGCGGGGCATCAGGCTGGGCCCGGAGGGGTAAGGAAGGGGGTGCGGGGGAAACCTCGGGGGAAACTTGGGGCTGTGGGGAAGGGTTCCCCCGAGGTGCCCCGCCCGGGCCGCACAGTGACCGCACGGCGCGTGGCCGCGCTGGGCGGGGATTGTGTGCGGGGCCTGTGACGAACTCACACGGTGCACGCGCTGAGGCGGCGCGGTGGCATGCCGGCGGGGCGGGCTGTTTCGGACTTGTGATGATATACCCCACTATGTCGGATCCTTCGTGATCTCATGAAGCTCGAGGGGCGGCGGAGGCCGGAGTCGGCAGGCCAGGACCTCGGGCCGCCCGGTAAGGTCGATACTGTGGACTGTGCCCGGCCCGGCCGGCTACTTCCCTGACTTGCCCTTATCCCTGACCTGCCCCCTATCCCTGACGTGTCCAGGTCCTTAAGTCTGAGGTCGCGCCTATGAAGGTAGCTGTCATCAAGGAGGCCGCACCCGGTGAGCGGCGGGTCGCGCTTGTGCCCGAGGCGGTGGCTAAGCTGCGCGCTGCCGGGGTCGAGGTACTCGTGGAGTCCGGCGCCGGCGACGGCGCATGGTTCGCGGACGGCGCCTACGCGGAAGCCGGCGCGAGCATCGTCTCCGGCGCGGATGCCGCCGAGGCGGATGCCATCCTCATGGTGGGCCGGCCGGATGAGCAGGCGATTTCCCGGCTGCGGCCCGGTCAGGCCGTGCTCGGGATGCTGGCACCGCTCGCCGACCCTGCGCTGGCCGCGCGGCTGGCCGCGGCCGGCGTGACCGCGATCAGCCTCGACCTGATCCCGCGGACGCTATCGCGGACCCAGACGATGGACGCATTGTCGTCTCAGGCCAATATCGCTGGCTACAAGGCGGCAGTCCTGGCCGCGGCCACGTTCGGCCGGTTTTTCCCGCTGCTGATCACGGCGGCCGGCACCGCGCGGCCGGCCAAGATGCTGGTGCTCGGGACCGGGGTCGCGGGCCTGCAGGCGATCGGGACGGCCCACCGGCTCGGTGCCGTGGTCACCGCCTACGACGTGCGGCCCGGGACGAAGGCCGAGGTGGAATCGCTCGGCGCCACGTTCCTCGAGCTGACGGCGGTAGGGCCAGCCGCCGGGGACGGCGGGTACGCCCGTGCGCTGACCGAGGACGAGCGGCAGGCCCAGCAGGACGAGCTGACCGCGCACATCGCCCGGCATGACGTGGTGATCACGACCGCGCAGGTGCCCGGGCGGCGCCCGCCGGTGCTCGTCACCGCCGACGCGCTCAAGTCGATGGCAGCCGGCTCCGTGGTGGTGGACATGGGCGCCAGCGACCTGGGCGGCAACGTCGAGGGCTCACGGCCAGGCGAGACGGTGATCACGGAGAACGGGATCACGGTGGTCGGCGCCGGCAGCCTGCCGTCCACCATGCCGGCCGTTGCCTCGACCATGTACGCGCGCAACATCAGCGCCCTGCTGCTGTACATGGTGAAGGACGGCGCCCTGGCCATCGACCTGTCCGACGAGATACACGCGGGCGTTGTCGTCAGCCACGATGGCCGCGTTATTCATCCTGCCCTGACCGCGCCTGCCGAGCCCGATTCCGCTGGAGGTACCGCCCGTGTCGACGGCGCTGCTGACTGACCTGGTCATCTTCGTGCTCAGCCTGCTGGTGGGCTTCGAGGTGATCAGCAAGGTCCCGGCTACCCTGCACACGCCGCTGATGTCGGCGGCCAACTCGATCCACGGGATCGTGCTGGTCGGCGCCATGCTGATCGCCGTTACCGCGCATAACCCGATCGGGTACGTGATCGCGTTCGTCGCCGCCGCGTTCGCCGCGATGAACGTGGTCGGCGGGTACGTGGTCACCGGCCGGATGCTCAAGATGTTCCGCCGCCGGCCGGGATCCGTCGTAGCCGAGGACGGCAAGCAGTCATGAGCGCCTTCAGCACGACCATCCAGCTCATCTACGTCGCCGCGGCGTCCTGCTTCGTGTTCGGCCTGCACCTGATGAACAACCCGGCCACCGCCCGCCGCGGCAACCAGGTGTCCACGGGCGGCATGACAGCAGCGGTCGCCGCCACGCTTGCCCTCATCATCCACTCCGGCGCGATCACCGTGACCGGATGGATCGTGATGGCGGCCGGCGCGCTGGTCGGGGCGGCCGTCGGCCTGTACACCGCGCGGACCGTCCAGATGACCGCGATGCCGCAGCTGGTCAGCGTCTTCAACGCGGTCGGCGGCGGCGCGGCGGCGCTGGTCGGCATCCACGACTACATGACGCTGGCCGATGCGGGCCGGGGGGTGCCTGGCTCGATCACGGTCACGACCCTGCTGGACGTCATCATCGGGGCGGTAACCTTCTCCGGCTCGATCATCGCGGCGGGCAAGCTGCAGGGTCTGATCACCTCGGCGCCTGTCACGTTCCCCGGCTCCCGTGCCGTCAACCTGCTGCTCGCGGCCGGCACGCTGGCCGCCTGCGGGTACCTTTTCACCACCCCGAGCCTGCCCGTCCTGGGGATCGTCATCGTGGCGGCGCTCGCGTTCGGGGTGTCGATGGTGATGCCGATCGGCGGCGCTGACATGCCGGTCGTCATCTCACTGCTGAACGCGTTCACCGGCACGGCCGTCGCGATGGCCGGCTTCGTGATCGGGAACTGGGCGCTGATCATCGCCGGCGCGCTGGTCGGCGCGTCCGGCGGCATCCTGACCAAGCTGATGGCCGACGCCATGAACCGCTCGATCGGCAACATCATCGTCGGCGGATTCGGCACTGGCGACGCGGCGGTCGCGGTGCTGCCAGGGGCCAGTGCCGGGGTACGCGCCATCGAGGCAGACGACGCGGCGATCCAGCTCGCCTACGCGTCCAAGGTGATCATCGTGCCCGGCTACGGCCTGGCCGCCGCCCAGGCGCAGCACGCCGTCGCCGAACTCGCCGACCTGCTGGAGTCACGCGGCGTCGAGGTCAGCTACGCGATCCACCCGGTGGCCGGCCGGATGCCGGGGCACATGAACGTGCTGCTGGCCGAGGCCAACGTGCCGTACCCGCAGCTCAAGGAAATGGAAGAGATCAACCCCGAATTCAGCCGTACCGACGTGGCGCTGGTGATCGGCGCCAACGACGTCACCAACCCGGCCGCCCGGCGCGCGGGGACGGCCATCTCGGGCATGCCGATCCTGGACGTGGACCAGGCAAAGAGCATCATCGTGATCAAGCGGTCGATGGGCCATGGCTACGCGGGCATCGACAACGAGCTCTACGCCAACCCGAAGACCAGCATGTACTTCGCCGACGCCAAGAAGGCCCTGGCGAGCCTGACCAGCGCGGTCAAGACGCTGGTCGGCTGACCCGCCGTGAGCCAGCTCCGGAGTAGCAGCGGGGCACCGGGCCATGGCGTGCCATGAACAACGACGCCATCAGGGAACGGGCCGCGCCCGCGCTGCAGGAGGCCATGGAACCCAGTGAGAAGATCATCGCCGGGGCAGCCGCCGACAGGGGCACGTCGCCAGTGGTTGTCGCACTCTGCGTAGTCGGGGCCGGGCTATTTCCGCTGATCGCCCTGCTCACCAATTCGGGCCTGACGTCGCACAAATACTGGTGGCTGCACCTTGTCGATGGGCTGGTGTTCCCGCTGGCGGCATATTTCCTGCAGCGGCCGGTCTTCATCGCGGTGACCAACCGGCAGTTCATCTGCTACCGGCTGGCGAGGCTAGGTCACCGGCCGGTACGGATGGGCTTTGCCGCTCCGCTCACCGCTGTGCGTATCTCCTCCTACCGGCGGGTGCTGAAATGGAGATCGTTCCGGTACAGCAGCCCCGGCGCGCCAAGCCTGCGCTTCCACCTCAACCGCAGCTGGCGCAAGGACCTGGACGCGATGATGACCGCGCTGCAGGCCGCCGGTGCCTCCGTCGAGGCGGGTCCGGGCTATCGGCAGCTGCCGGCCCCGGAGAGCCCGCAAAAGGCCGCCTGGTTAACACACACTCCTGGACTTGATCGGCCCGTGCTGCAAGTCGGTGCGCCATGAACACAGAACGTCACTCCCGATGAATATGGGACATCGGATGAGCGAGCGGCGTCCACCCACCCGGGTTCCACGTCGATCGCTGACGGGAGAAGCCGCTGGCTCCGATGGCCGGTGCCTTGATCAGGAGGGACCTGAATGAATCAGCAACCCGCAGGAGGCGCCGCCACACCGCCGGACGTGATCTACATCATCCGGCACGGCGAAAAGCCAGCTGATCCGGTGTTCACAGGCCCTGGACAGTCTCCGCCCGCACCGGTCGCGCCCTTTGGCGGACCCGCTACTTGACTGGGAGGTCCTGACATGACCAGTAAGTTCACCGAGCTTGCGATCGACTGTGCCGATCCCAGCGGTCTCGCCCGGTTCTGGTGCTCGGTCCTTGACTACGAGGTGCAAGACGAAGACGACGGAATTGTCACAATTGGCTCCCCTATGGTGCCTGAAGGCAAGAACCATCTTGGCCCAGTGCCACCGACGCTGACATTCGCGCACGTGCCCGAGGGCAAGACCGTCAAGAACAGGCTCCACCTCGACGTCAACCCAACCGACAGGGAGCAAGACGAAGAGGTCCGTCGCCTGCTCGACCTAGGTGCCCGGCACGCCGACGTCGGCCAAGGCGATGAGAGCTGGGTCGTACTTGCCGACCCAGAGGGGAACGAGTTCTGCGTCCTCGCGGGCCGCCGCCCCTGATCGGAGGCCGCACACCGCGCCAGACCTACTTCCGGTCGCCTGCCCACGCTCACGCGAACACGATGAGGAGCCCCTCCAAAGATGGAGAATAGGCACGTGCCACGCGAGATGTACCTGCCATGTACCTTTTATTGACCTGCGATAGACCTGCGGTAGACCTTTCATCTACCTGCGATGGACCTGGCCGGGCGGGCGCCCGTGCCGCATCCGCCAGGACGGCTTCGGTTACCTAACCACGGCGATCCTGGACCCCAGGCCCACGAACACCGCCTATATGACCGGCCAGTTCGCCAGGAAGCTGCGCGAGTTCGCGGACCTGGGCGGCGACCCCGCGCTGGGAACCGCCATCGAGGCGCACGTCGCCGGGCGGACCGCCCTGTTCGCCGAGTGCGGGCACGCGGCGCTGTGTCACAACGACTTCCATGAGGGCAACGTCCTGGTGGACCATGACCAGTCCGGGGGCCATCCGCGGCCACCACGCCAAGCTAGAGGGGCTCACGGCAGGCTACGGCCTGTCCCCTGACCCGGCGCGGGCCGGCCGCCTGGCCATCTACCGCCTCTACCACGCCCTTGAACTCTGGGACTGGTTCGCCTCCATCGGCCAGGCCCAGCGGCTCGATGGGCTGATCAGCGACATGCGCACGCTGATCTCTGGTGCGTTGTAGCCGGGAACCCGCAGCGCTAGGAGCGGCCGCCTGATGTAGGGTCCGCGTCCCGGTGAACAATTTCGCGCCGTCTGAACACTGAAAGATCAAAATCCGCGTTTGGTGAACACTGCGGCCCAGCGAGCGCTGGGCCGCAGTTGCTGGGCTGGCTGTTACGTGCCACCCATCGTGAACGCAGCACAGACCGCGCTGCCCGTCTGGCGGCGACAGGCTCGTGAGCGTGCACCCGCCGAGATGCAGCCCGCCATGACTCCCGCGGCGGGCCGACTGACGCCACGGTGAGTGACCAGACTGGCCACGCCACGACCGGCGTGGCGCGCGGATCGGCCGAATATTCGCGGTTGTCTGTGAGACGGGACTGGCGTCGCGCCGAGCGCAGATCAGCCAGTTCGGCAGCCTCAACCTGTCACACCCGTGGGTGCCGTGTCGCCTTGGCTATGCGGGTCGGTACCTGCTGGCGGCGTTGCCTGCGTCAGGTGGTCTTGTTGTGCCCGGCCGGCGGGATGGTGCTCGCTGGCTGGCCCGGGAGCGCCAGGAGGCGGGCGGTGGCCAGCTTCATCTGGTGGTCGGTCAGGGCAGGCTCGGGCAGCGGGTGGGCGCGCTCGGCGCGGTAGGCGTCCAGCATCAGGTGAAGGTGCCGCCGCCACGCGCGGGGCGCCACGCCGTAGGTTGCCCCGATGATCCGGCTGTGGGACCACAGCAGGACGAACATGTCATTGAGGACGAGGTCGGGCCGTACGGCCCCTTGTTCCTGGGCGCGGGTGAGCAGGCTCCTCCACAGGTGGTGGATGCGGGCTCGTACATGCGCGGCGTCCCCGGTGGCCGGCCGGTCGGCCGAGGCCAGCTCGTTGAATCCGAGGTCTCCGGCCTGCAGGCCGCACAGGGTCTCGGCGAACAGCACGAATCCTTCCCAGGCATCCTCGTAGGCCAGCGCCTGCTCGCCGGTGTCCGCGACGATACGCAGCTTGTCGGCGAACACCGCGACCAGGAGATCGTCTCTTGTCGGGAAGTGCCGGTAGAGGGTGCCGATGGCCACGCCCGCCGCGCGGGCCACCTGCTGCAGGGATGCGTTCAGCCCGTGCTCGGCGAACGTTTCACGGGCTGCGGCCAGCAGGGCCTCGCGGTTGCGCTGGCCGTCGCTGCGCAGCGCGCGCGGCGTTCCCGGGCTGGCGCTCATGCCGCTACTATATCAAACGGAGGGGGGCCTCATGTTAACTGATATGCTCATCCCCGACCCAGGGCGACTCCCGCCGCCCGCTGACGACAGGACCTGCCAGTCATGACCACAGATCCCGCCCCGCGGCCGACCGGCGTACTGCGCTACCGCACGTTCGGCCGCCTGACCGGCCTGCGGGTATCGGAACTTGCCCTGGGCACGGCGATCTTCGGCTCCGGGCCCGGCGCCCGGGCCGAGCCGGCCCAGGCCCGCGCTATCTTCGAGGCCTTCGCTGAGGCCGGGGGCACGTTCCTGGATACCGCCGATGCCTACCAGGGCGGCAGCGCCGAGGAACTGACCGGCGAGTTCCTGGCCGGGCGCCGCGACGACTTCGTCCTCGCCACCAAGTACACCCGCGGTGCCGTACCGGGCGCTGGCGTCAGCGCCACCGGGAACAGCAGGCGCATCGCGGTCCGGTCGCTGGAGGCCAGCCTGAGGCGGCTGCGCACCGATCACGTGGACCTGTACTGGGTGCACCTGCCGGACGCCGTCACGCCGGTGGAGGAGATCCTGGCCACCTTCGATGACCTCGTACGCGCCGGGAAAATCCGCTATGGCGGCCTGTCGAACTTCCCGGCATGGCGGGTCGCCGCCGCCGCGACCACCGCGCGGCTGCGCGGCAGCAGCTCCCTGGTGGGCGTCCAGTGCGAATACAGCCTGGTCAACCGCGCTGCCGACCAGGAACTGCTGCCCGCCGCCGAGGCGTTCGGGCTCGGTGCGTGCCTGTACGCCCCGCTGGGCGGCGGCCTGCTCACCGGCAAATACCGCCACGGCACCGACGGACGGCTCGCCGCGTGGGGCCGCGGCGTCCGCACCGAGGACACCGCCCAGCACACGGCCATCCTGGACACCGTCCTCGCCATAGCCGGGGAGACCGGCGCCACGGCCGGGCAAGTGGCTACCGCCTGGCTGATGGAGCGGGCTGCCCGCTCCGCTACCGCGCTGGTGCCCGTCATCGGCCCCCGTACTACCGGGCAGCTCCACGACTACCTCACCGCGCTCGAGCTGACCCTGAGCCCGGCGCAGTACGACCAGCTGACCCAAGCCAGCGCCATCACGCACGACGAGGACCAGTCATTCGCGTTCGGCCCAGACGCCCACCGGTTCCGTCGGCAGCCAGTACCAGTGATCTAATCCCCGCATCCCGTGGCATACCCGCCGGATGATCGCCCGGCACCAGATCAGCCCGATCTGCGTGCCGCGCTCGACCAGCGCCGGCGATCCACCACCCGCCCAGATCGGATACTTGCGTGCCCTATGTTGGCCCCGTCGCCACCGTCCGTGACAGCAGGCGGCGTGCCGCCAGCGCCGACCGGAGCCGCCATGGTGAGCATCTCAGCGCCAGAGTGAGCGTGCCGGAGACGCTCATCGGCCGGGCATGCCGGCAGCCTAGGTTCGCCGTGAGTGACGTCCGATGCTCACGGCGAATGACGCGCGTAACAGGCTGGCCAGGAAGCGGTAGGCGGCTGGCCGGTTCTTCGGTTGTGGCCGGGCTAGGTGCCGGGATGTTCGCGTCTTGCAGGTTCCCGGCGAGTATGCGGTCAGTTGCCTGACATTCACGTTTTGTGAACATTACTGGGTCTGGCGAGGATCACGTCGCGGATGGTGCCAAGGACGCTGCCGGGGCCGAAGGCGTCGGTGCGCTACCCGCGGGATGTGACGCGCAGCATTCCGCTGGCCCGGCTGCTGCTGGCCGACTTCGACCCGGAGGTCACCTCGGTCTACGCGCAGCCGTGCCTGCTGGCCGGCATGGCCGGGGGGCCGGCACGGCGCCATGTGCCGGATTTCCTGCTCGGCTTACGTGACGGCACGGTCCGCGTGGTCAACGTCAAGCCCGCTGGCAGGCTCGCCGATCCGAAGATCGCCGAAGCGCTGGCCTGGCCGGGTGAGCTGTTCCGGGCACGCGGCTGGGACTACCAGATGTGGCCGCGGGCCCGGCCGGGCTGGCGGGCGGAGAGCGTGGCCGTGATCTGCCCGGCAGTGCCGATCCCCGCTGGGCTGCCCTGTGCCAGACGGTGCTCGCCGGGCATGTGGAGGCCAGCCGGCCTACCCGCGCGGTCATCCTGGTGAAGATCGAGGAGAGGCTGCGCGCGGAGTACGGCCGGGGAACGGTGCCGCTCCCGGGCCGGACGAAGGCCTATGAACTGCTGGCCGAGCCGACCCGGGCAGCAATGCCTTCACCGGGAGCACGAAGGGCAAGCGGTCGATCGCCAGCCGCCCGGCCGGCGTCTACGGACGGCTGCGGGCGACCCGCCCGGGGGAGTATGTGCTGCTGGACACTACGCGCCTGGATGTGTTCGCGATGGAGCCCGTGACCTGCCGGTGGGTGCAGGCGCACCACGTGCAAAGCGTCTGCGCGAAGATGGAGATCTCGCTGTAGCCAGCCCGCCCGCACACGCCGACGGATAAATCCCCGCTCGAGCGCTGGTTCCGGACCCTCTCCCACGCCCTGCTGGTTGCCCTGCCCGGCTACAAGGGCTCCGACGTGCACAGCCGCGGCCTGGAGGCCGAGGACGGGGCGTTCTACTTCCTCGGAGAACTCGAAGCGATCATCCGCGAATGGGTCCAGCGGTGCTATCACTGCAGCCCGCACACCGGGCTGTGCGTCCCGGAGATTCCGGGGCTGGACATGAGCCCCCTGGACATGCTGGAGCACGGTATCGCCCGTGCCGGGAGCCTGCAGGTCCTGGACCGCCCGGATCTGGCCTGCGACTTCCTGGAGGTCCGGTGGACGACGATCCAGCACTACGGCGTGGAGATCGGCACGCTGCGCTACAACGGTCCCGCGCTGAACGGTTACCGGGGCCGGACAAGGTCTCACGGCGGCACGCACGCGGGCAAGTGGCCAGTCTCGGTGGATACCGGCGACGTCACCCGTGTCTGGTTCCAGGATCCGTCCGAGCACCGGTGGCATCCGCTGGCCTGGGAGCACGCGGCCGAGCTTAGCCGTCCGTTCTCGGCGGAGGCTGCTGCCCATGCCCGGCGGCTCGCCGCGACCACGCACCGGTTCCCCGACACCAAGCGGGCCCTGGTCGAGCTCCTGGACCGCACGCTGCCCGCTGCCTCCGGCACCGTCCCCGGCGCGATGACGGCGATCCTCGCCGAATGCGGCGGGACGCTGCCGCGGGGAGCCCAGCCCCTGGACGGATTCGACGCGCACGCCGTGGCCATCGCGGCTACCGGTGCGGTCCTGGCCCGTACCGCCACCCGCGCCGGGAGCGACCCCCTGCTCGGCTGGATCATCCGCGGTGACCGTGACCAGCGCCGCCGCCCTGAACCCCGCGAGATCCTGCGGCCCTACCGCACGCCGGCGCGGCGCTGCGCGCCCGGATCCTGGCCAGCCTCGACGACGGGACCCGCGCTGCGAACAGGCTCCGCTTCGCCACCTGCGGGCCCGCCCCCGGCTACCCGACCGCAGCCCTGAGCAGATCCGCCGCCACGCGGACGCGATTCCCTCCACGCTGTGGCCCGGCTGGATGATGCGCGTGCTACCCGGCGACGACGCGGCCAGATGGGGGAACCTTGACGCAGCCCGCGCTGCGCTGGCAGCGCTGCTCCTCATCCCGGAACCAGCCAGGTCTCCTACCGGCAGGCCGCCGGCCTGCTCGGCGGACACACCAAGCCGGTGGCAATGACCACCGTCTGGCACCGCAGCACCAGCCGCCATGCCGGGCTCACCGGCCTCCTGCAGATCCTCACCGCCCTCGCCGGCGCCCTCGACGAGCACCCCTCACCGATCAGCTACACCCGGCGCAGAACCCTCTTCCCCGCCTCCGCGGCCAAGGTGAACCGTCACGCCCTGGCTGGCCTGCCCGAACGCCAGGGCGACCCCGCGCTGACAGCCGCCCAGCTGCGGCTGCTCGACGCCGAACTGCACGCCCAGCTCACCGGCGGGCGCACGCCCGGGCAGTTCCACCGCGATGCCCCGATCCCGCGCGCAGGCCCGCACCACGCGATCCCCGCATCGCATTACCGCGCCCGCTGGCGAGCCTTCCGTCAGTCGCTCTGACGACGCTTGTCGCGCTGAACGTCATCAAGGCGTCCGTCGTTATCGCCCTGGTCGCTGCGGCGGCACTCCTGCTCCTCAACAGGCTGGCGATTCGCGTCGGCGACGTTCGACCGCGAACGGCTCATCACCGGTACCAGGTGACGCGGTCCTGGATTGATCTGTCGTCGCGACCGAGGTTCTGTGCGCCGTCCCACTCCGCGACCATGTTCACAGCGCTGTCGCCGTCAATGACAGGATTCCGGTCCCTGTCCTGTTCAAATGTATGACGCCGCATGTTCATATGGATGGCGGGCAACATCGCCAGCGCATCTTCCATCGCCATAGACATAACGATGCCCCGCTGCTGGCGGCCTGCCTTCAGAATGGCTCAGGACAGTTTGAACTGGCCGTCCCGCACCCCAGCGGTGAACTCCCGCCACTCAGCAGGGGTGAAGGTCAGTACCGGTCCTTGCTGGTCCTTGGAGTCACGGACGGCGACGATGCCGGGCAGGTTGCGGGCGATTTCCACGCACGCACCGCCGTTGCCGCCGCTGTAACTGCTCTTGCGCCACTGGGCGCGGCCTATGTCGTTGCCCATCGTTCCTCAGCTACCTTCCCGATCAGGTCTCGTGAGGCTCCACGGGGGAGCGCGTCGGCTCTCAGCCGGTCGAATGCTAGCGCCGTCCTGCTGACCAGCGCGGATTTCTCGACTGTCTGACCCTCAACGGCCGTCTCTGCGTACAAGATACTTGGCGCGCCGGCGAAACCGGCGACGATGAACGCCCCGAGCAGGCCGGCGTGAGCGCCGACGCCCGCGGGCACGACCTGAACCGTGATGCCCGGGTGGCACGACATGTCGGCAAGGTGCAGCAACTGGTCATACATGACCTTGCAGGAGCCGATGAGCCGGTGCAGCACAGCCTCGTCCAGGACTACCCACAGCTCGGGCGGCTTGGAACGGTCAAGGACGCTCTGCCGCTCGATGCGTGCACTGACAAGCTGGTCTAGCTCATCGTCGCCGTCAGCCGAGTGCCAGCCCTCGAACAGCGCCCGTGCATAGTCTGCGGTCTGGACCAGGCCGGGTATCAGCAGCGGTTCCCACCACCGCAGCGACGTTGCCCGTCGTTCGACCACGATCCACTCAGCGAACCACGACGGATAGCCGCCGTCCCAGCGGCGGGCAAGCGCATGGATCCGCACGAATAGTCCGCCCGCGGCGGGCAGCGCCTGGTCGCAGTGCTGTGCGAAATCCTGCGACGGCGCGCGCTCGCCCGTCTCGACCTTGCCGACCTGAGCGCCCGAGTAGCCGACCCGCTGGCCTAGCTGCTCCTGGCTGAGTCCCGCCGCTGTCCGCCAGCGCCGGACCTCAGCACCGAAGAACTCCAGCGGCCCCGCGCTCGGATCTAACTCACGTATCAGCGGCATCCCAGCCTGCTTCCCGGACGGCCCCGCCACCACAGGTGACGTTCGGACATGTCCTGACGACAGTATGCATCCGCCAGAGACCCTCAATCTGCGGGTCCGTGGCCGGTCGCCTAAGACTCGTCAGATGCGTGCTCAAGTTCGGCGCCGGCTCCGCCGTCGATAGTGTCGTCCTCGCGGTAGTCACTGGCGATGTCGGCGGCCACGCTCTCCGGGCGGAACTCCGGGTCCAGCCGGATCAGGTCCCACTCGTTGATCCAGGCCCGCACGTACTGGCGCATCCGGGTGGCGCCTAGACGCTCCAGGCCCTGCACGTCCGGCGGTGCCCAGCCGAACGCGTCGCCGTGCAACTGCTTGAGCGCGGCGTAGGCGCGGTTCAGCTCTTCGTCGTCGGGCGGCTCGAGCAGGAGCATGTCATGCTCGATATGGCGCATCCCGGCCTCGGCCAGCGCGGCCGTCTCGTCCCAGCCGGCTGCCTGCTTCGCCCGCAATTTCGCCGGGATCGCCGTGGCGTCGTCCTTGCCGGTCAGCACCGCGGCCTCGAAGTGCTCGGTCATCGCGAGGACTGCGGCGAGCGGCGCCCCCGGATCGGCTGCCTCGCCGTCGAGCCACCGGGCCAGCTCGGCATAGGAACGGCCGCGCTGCAGCACCGAGTAGCGGCCGATGAGCTCCACCTCATCGAAGAGGATCACCCAGCCCGCGTGCCCGGCCGCGCGCAGCATCCGGGCGGCGAACCTGAACCGCTGGCGCGCCAGTTCCCTGGCCGTGATCGAGGTGAAACTGTAGAGCCCAGCAGCGCCGACGGACTTCAGCGTCCGGCGCAGGTCGGTCATCCGCAGCGGCTCGCCGCCCCAGAACCGCACCAGCGCGTCGATGGTCTCGTCGCTGCCGGGCACCTGGCCGCCGCGAAGCCGCTCATGGCAGAGCAAGGTCGCCGCGAAGCGCTCGTCCAGGCCGCTAGCCGGGGAGTTGACCCAGCGGCTCAGCTCCGCGTATCGCGGCGTGTCCGGGTCCAGGGATCCAGCGGAGCCGACGAGCACTCCGTGTGCGCGCACCGGATCCAGGGCACCGCCAATCGCGGCCCTGAAGGTCTTCACCGGGTCGTGCAGCGGCGTCTCCTTGCTGATCACGACGGTACTCACGACAAAGCCCGACGACATGGCGAGATGGCTGAGATGGGTGAGCAAGTGACTCTTCCCCGCGCCGAAGCCGCCGCCGAGCAATAGTCCGGATGGCTGGGCCGCCTGCCCGCCGAGCTCGCTCATCCCCTCGAGCAACGCACTGAACCGGTCCTCGGCGGCCGACTGGCCGGAGCCGAGGACGGCGACCGCGTCCCAGCTCGGCACGCCCGAGCGCAGCGCTTCCACGGCCCGTCGGCGGGCGACGAGCTCGCCGGTCATCGTCGCGGTCATGACACTGCCTCCAGCCGGACCTCAAGACGGACTAGCGCTGCGAACGGGTTGGCGCGGCGCCGGTCCCTGACCTCGTCGGCGACCCGGAGCTGCAGCGCGGTATAGGCGGGCATGCCGCGCAACTCGTCGGTCATCAGCTGCGGCGGCACGACCGCGATGACCAGGACGCCGCGCAGCTCGTCGGTCGCGTCGATGAACTGCCGCAGCACCTCGTAAGCGTCCAGCGCGCCGGCCTTCGAGTAGTAGAAGCCGGACCTGGCATCGGCTGGCGGCCGCCGGGCCTCGGCGATCCTGGCGTAGTCGAGGTGCACGACCAGCCCGCCGTGGCCAGCCGCCAGCAGCAGCGCGGCCGTCGAGGTGATCATCTCCCGCGCGTTGTGCCTGCCGATCCGCGCGTAGATGAGAGCGGACCGCAGCGCGCCGACACCGCGCAGCTCGCCGCGCAGCCAGCTGAGCACCGCCTCGTGCTCGGCCACGTCGACGTCCCCGGCGCCCAGCTGGGCCTGCGCGAGCCGCAGGATCGCGCGGCCCATCTCGGCCGCGATGACCGGATTGCCCAGCAGGCTGCGCTCAAGATTCCGGCGCACGCTGCGGTAGAGCTCGCCGACGTCAACATCGTGGTAGCGGGCGACCTCCGCGACCGTCAGGCCGATGCCGGCGGGAACGGGGAAGGCCGCGCTCTGGTAGGCAGCGCGCACCCGATCGGCGGCCAGCGCTTCCCAGTCCACGGCGCGGGACACGCCGAAGTAGATCTGGTCCACCATGTGCACCCGGGTGGACTCCGCGGAAAGGCTGACGTACAGGCCGCCGTGTTCTGCCGCGGCGGCGCCCAGCGCTGACTCCAGCCGGTCCGCCGCGCTGCCGTCGCCTACCACGGCCACCTTGACCGCGGCGCCGCCGGACGGGAGATAGCCGGCCAGGTACTCGCGGGCAAGGAAGGCGGCGTACTCGTCTGCCTTCAGGACGCCCCCGCCGAGCACGCCACTGGGCGCCGTGGCCTGGCCCGGGGCGTTCACTGCGGTACCAGCGCAGTAAAGGACACACCCCAGTACCGCTGCTGCTGACCGGTGCGGGCAACCGTGGTGAGCACACCAGCGTTCCTGGTGCCACTGCTCGCATGCCAGCGGAGTGTCCGGCCCTCCCTGGTCTGCTGGACGCCACTCTGGTCGAGCAGGTACAGGTCGCGGGCGAACTCGGGACGGGTGTAGTCCTTAGCCTGGCCCGGCAGCAAGGTCAGCGCTGTCCAGATGTCCGTCAGGCGCGCGACGGCGTCCGGGTTCTTGCCCGCCCGGGCGATCACCAGCTCGTAACCGCCGGCCAGGCTCTCCAGGAACTGCTCGGCGCGGAACCGGGGCGGCCGCTGCTGCGCGGCCGCGAGCAGGGCGACCACGACCGACGGCCGCAGCCGCCGCTCGCGCCGCCGGTCGACCTCGATCAGCGAATCGCCCGGTACGACCCGCACCAGCGACGGATAGCACAGCAGCCGCTCGTCCTCCTCGAACATTGCCACCCCGCGCTCAGCGGCCACGGCAAGCAGTTCCTTGGCGTAGTCGCCGGACGCCAGGTAGGCGGTCTCGTCGAGGTCGAATGAGGCTCGCACCTCGTCGACCGCCGCGGACAAGTCGGTGGCCATCCCCGCTGCCGCGTCCAGCGCGCGCCGCAGCTCGCGCACCTGGCCGCCGGCTGCGGCGCCCCTGGCCTTGCGCAGCTCCCTAGTCAGCCCGCCCGCTGACTTGAGCACCGCCTCTGCCCCGCCCTGCGTCGCATTCAACGCAGATTCGAACCTGGTCTCTGACTCCACTTTCGGACTCCTCCCGATGCCGTTCAGGGCTGGACGCTAGCGCGGGGTACTGACGTTGTCCAAGCGAAGCTATCCCCGGCTTGGATCCGGCAGCTAGCCAGCCCTGCTGATTGCTGTGCCCGGCAACTGCCCGGCGGCGCTGATTGATGTGCCCCGCTACTGCCCGGCGGCGAACTCCAGGAAGGCGGCATAGGCCCGGGGCGCCCAGACCGTGCCCGGCCCGCCGTTCATCAAGATCGCGACGCCCAGCGCCTCGGCGACCTCCTGCTCGCTCGCGCCCTGCATCGCGGCACCGCGGGCGTGCGCCGCGATGCAGCCGTCGCACTCCCTGGTGACCGCGATGGCCAGCGCGATCAGCTCCTTCATCCGGGCGGGCAGCTCGCCGCCTTCGCCCGTCGCGGCGGCCGCCATCTTGACGTAGCCGGAATAGACGCCGGGGATCTTCTCGCGCAGCTGACGGCCGGCGCCCGCCAGATCATCGAGTAGCTCGTGCGCGTCGGACATCGGAGCCTCCCGGCTATCGTCGGTTTCCTGGGATATCTCAGCATGCGGACTGGCGGCCGGAGGGAGATTCGCCGGATGAGCGATAGCGGGAGACTGGCCGGGTGAGCACTGCCGATGCAGAACTTGAGGTCGCTGGCAGCCCCGTTCTCGTCAATGGTGCACTGACCGGCACGCGAGAGGCCCGTGTCGGCGACATGACCGTACGGCGGCTATTGCCACTCCGGCAGCGCCGGAGCGCCGGCGCGTGGTGCTTCGTCGACCACTACGGGCCGATGTCGGTGGACGGCGTGGCCGGGATGCGGGTGCCGCCGCACCCGCACATCGGGCTGCAGACCGTCACCTGCCTGATCTCCGGCAACGTACTGCACCGGGACAGCCTGGGCAGCGAGAACATCGGGGTACTGGCAACCGCATGCACTTGTGCTGAATATTACTGGCTGCCGTCGCTTGCCGGCCGGTCCACCGGCACGCCCGCCAGTGCCCGGCGCAGCTCGCGCTCAGCCTGAGCATCTGGCGCGGTGACGACCGCGCCCGGTTCACCAGATCGCCCATCTCAGCTGCGCAAGCCTCAGCGCAGGTGCAGGACGTTGCCGGTGATGAGCCCTGCGGCATCGCTGACCAGGAACGCGATAACCTCAGCGACTTCCTCGGGCTGCGCGATGTGCACGAGATTGGTGCTGGCAGCCACGGCTGCCCTGACCTCATCGTTGACCCAGCCGGTGTCGGTGACCGGCGGCTCTACCGCGTTCGCCGTGATGCCGAATGGCGCCAGTTCCGCGGCCGCCGACAGCGTGTAGTCCACCAGCGCGGCCTTCGCCGCGCCGTAGGAGACTTCCTCGGGGAAGCCCCTGCCGTCACCGGAGGTCAGTGACACGATCCGGCCCCAGTCCGCGCCCCGTGCCGCATGGCGGCGGGCGAACTCGGCGATCAGCAGCGCGCCGGCCCGGGCATCGACGGCGAATTGCCGGTCAAAGCTCTCGGCGCTGACCGGCCGCAGCGACCGGCCGAACCGGTCGGCAGTGTCCGGCTTGAACGTGTCGGCGAGCCAGCCCGAGGCATTGTGCACGAGGATGGCGGCTGGGCCGAGTGCTCGTTCGGCCTGATCGAAGATCGTCGACGCGGCGGCAGGATCGGCCAGGTCTGCCTCGAAAGCGCGCACGACTCCGCCTGCCGCCCTTATCCGGCTGACAACCCCGGAGCCGTCGGCAGCGCGCTGCTCGTGGTAGGCCGCCGGGGTCCCCGGGTCCTGAGCGTCGTCGAGCCGCAGGTAGGTCGCGAGGACGGCGACCCCGCTGCGGGCAAGCGCGGCCGCCGTGGCCGCGCCGATGCCATGGTTGGCACCGGTCACGATGGCGACACGCGGCGGCATGCTCACGGTCTCCGACGATACCGGCGCGGCCCGCGGCCAGGAACTGGTTTTCCGCGCCGTGGTTAAGGCACGCCGGGTGGCTCAGCCGGGACCTGGTCGAGGATGATCCCGAAGTGATCGCGGTACGCGGCGAGGACGGCTGCGTCCGTGGGCAGTTCCTGTTCGGTCCGGGTACCGTCCGTGGTCCTGATCAGCGTGCGGCCGCTGATGGAGAGCCTGCCATCGGCGGTCACGCGGGAGCAGACCGTGCTGCGGGTGAAATGGGACCCGGGCCAGGTCTGCTGCCACCAGCACGTCGGGCCGAAGTCGGCCAGTGACCGTTCGCGCTGCTCGATCCGGTACTGCGGCTGACCGTCCTTGCCGACATCGACGTCCCCGTCAGCGGTGTCAGCCAGCCGGAAGCTGCCGGCCGGATCGTCTTGCTCTCCCCGCTCGGCGAATCGCAGCGGATAGCGGCTGTGGCTGCCGAAGCCCACGTCGGCCAGCCAGGGGCCGTCGCCGTCGGCGGTGTGCACGAGCAGCGCCAGATGATCGAACGGCGGCCCGAACCGGCCGTTGCCGAACACCCGCGCCGCGAGCAGCCGGACATCAAAGCCCAGTGCCCCGAGCAGCAGCGCGAAGGCCCCGTTGAGCTCGTAGCAGTAGCCGCCCCGGCGCCGCGTCACGATCTTGTCGATCAGGTCCCCGTGCTCCAGCGAGATGGGCTCGCCCAGGTGGATGCTCAGGTTCTCGAACGGGACTGCCAGCAGGTGCGCCCGGTGCAGGGCGTGCAGCGCCGCCGCGCTGGCGCTGTCCGGTCGTCCGGCGCCGATGCGGTTGAGGTAGGCCGCTAGCTCGTTCTCATTCATCACCGTAAGCCTCCACCTTCAAGCAGGCTTCAGGTCAAGCCGGGGCTACCGGCGGCTGGTGGATGCAGCGGGCCGGGCGCCGGGCGAGGCGGTCTCGACGGCATTTCCGCCCCGCTGCTTGGCCAGGTAAAGCGGCGTGTCCGCGGCGGCGACGGCTGCCTGCCAGCTGACGGCCGGCCCGCAGGCAACCCCGAAACTGGCGGTGACGTGCAGTCCGGGCGCGACGGACGCCCAGTCATGACCGAGGACGGAGAGCCGGAGCCGGTCGGCGAATCCGCGCGCCGCGCCCAGCTTGACGCCCGGCAGCGCGAGCACGAACTCGTCGCCTCCGTACCGGACGGCCGCCTGCCCAGCGCGTGCCTTGCTCCGGAGCAGCTGGCCGAGCCGGCGCAGGACCACGTCGCCGACATCGTGGCCCAGGGTGTCGTTGATCGTCTTGAAGTGGTCGATGTCGATGACGATGACGGCCACGCCTGAATCCCGCACGGCGTCCGTGCCGAGGAAACGCTCGAGGAGGCGGCGGTTGCCGATGCCCGTGAGGGCATCGGTTTCAGCCGAGCGGGTGGCTTCCGCCGCCTGGGCCTGGAGGTCCCTGCGGTCCCTTTCCAGGCCGACGCGCGCCCAGGTCTCTTCCACCAGCTGCTTCGTCTGCCGCTGGTGTATCGACCACATGAGCGCCTTGACCTTCCGGGCGCTGCGCAGCGCGCCTTTGAGGTCCCCGGCGGCCTCCTCGCACGCGGCGCGCTCCTCGATCGCCAGCATCAGCTCATGGTCGTCGCCGCTCGTCGCGGCGATGGTCACGGCCCGGCTGGCCTGGGCCACGGCTTGCGCTGCCCGGCCAGTCAGCCGAAGGCAGCGGGCCTCGACCCAGGCCAGCGCGGCGCGCTGCGCCACGGGCGTGATGGCGCTTGTCCCGGGCCGGAACTCGTCGATGACGCCCGCCGCCTCATCCGCCCGGCCAAGCTCGCAGAGAACCTCGGCGAGCAGGCGGTGGCTGCCCGACCTTCGGTTCATGTCCGCCGTACCTTCGACGAGCAGCCTGCGCACGGTCACCTCCGCGCGGTCCAGCTGCGCAGTGCCACCCGCCGGGCCCGATAGCTGGCTCTGCCGGAAGGCAAGCAGCAGCGCGTCGGCGATGTTGTGCAGCTGGCGGTAGATCTTGTCAGCGTCGCCCATCCGCTCAGCGGCGGCGAGCGAGACCTCGAACTGCCCCACTGCCCGGTCATAGTCGAGGAATGAGTAGCAGAAAATGCCGAGCCGGTTGGCGATCTCCACCCGGAGCCTGTCGTCAGTAACCGAGTCCAGGTCCAGGATGCTCCTGGTGGCCAGCTCCGAGGCCAGCGAGAGCTCGCCCAGCCGGGAGGCATGCGCCGCGCCGAGGCTTGCCGCGTCGATCGCCTGCTGGAATTCCCCGGCAATCTCGAACAGCCGCAGAGCTGCCATCGCGTCGTCACAGACGTCGGCCGTGCGCCACTGGTTCGACCGGACCCGCGCCCGGCACATGAGCAACCGAGCCCGGTCGGCCGGAGCAGTTACCGACTCGAGCGCCCGCCCGATCTCGGTCAGGCACTCCTCGCAAGCCTGCGGCGTCGCCGCCAGGCTGGCGCGCTGGAACAGCTCCTGGTAATCGATGCTCGCGCCTGACATGTGTTTCATTACTACCTGCCACGGTCAGCGGCCGTGCTGGCTGAAGGCTGAAGACCTCTTCAAGGCCGATGGCCAGATTAGTGAGCTACGCGTGCTTCCGCTCGATCTTGGCCATCGTCACAACCACGTCGCCGAAGCGGTAACCGTCCGTGCTTGCCCGGCACTAGCGAGTGTTGATGCGGTGAGCTCAGGCGGTGATCTCATGCGGCTGGGCCGGCCCGGCGCAGGTCCGCAATGCACCACACGTCACATTGATCTCAGCAATCCTCAAGGTCAGGTTAGTGGTTGAGATTTGCCCGGCAGAAACCGGCCGAATCCTAACCGGTAACGAATCTGCGGTGACAGGTCAGACTGACAGGTCAGACCAGGAGTGCGCCGCCGGCTACCAGAGCGGCGGCCGTGCCCACCAGCCACATCCCGGACCACAGCACCCTGGGGACATGGGTCGCGCTGGCCAGGTCGACCGCATCGCTAGCGCCCGTGCCGTGCTCAAGTACCACCCGGAGGCCGGACAGCAGCAGGAACCAGGTGACGACGTAAGCGACGACTGTCTCTGTTCCGATGGCCGTATAGCGGGCCACGAAATAGATCAAGAGTCCGGTAACCACGACGGCGCAGGCCCCGAAGAGATTGCGGACTGTCGTCAGCAGCACGGCGAGCAGGAGCAAGGCCAGCCACAGCACGGCAACGGTATGCCCGACGGAGATCAGCTTGGCCGCGCCGAGGCCGAAGGCGCTGGGGCCGAGGTATCCGGCGAAGAGGAAAGGGACGTTACCGGCGCCACCCGGGAGTCCCACTAGCGTCCGGCCTTTGCCGTCCGGCTTCATGGTTACGCTCTGAACGGTGCCGCCCATGCCCGAGCCCACGAGCGCATGAGTTCCCTCGTGAGCGATGGTGTTGACGTGCTGCACCACAAGCCACGTAGGCAGTACGACCAGCACCAGCGCCAGCAGGCCGGCAAGCACTGCGGCGGCGGCGGGTAGCGGCGCCTGGGTCTGGCCGATCCGGTCCAGCATGGTGCCGAGCGACGGCGACGGCATCCGCGTCCCCCTTTGCTCCTGGCGGGCTTTGCTCCTGGCGGGCTTTGCTCCAGGCGGGCTTGCTCCTGGCGGGCTGCAGGCGGGCTGCAGCCATGCCAGCGGGCTACCTCCACCGTAATCGCGTTCGCCGGCATTCCCCAGACTCCGCCGGGGACGGCTGGGGGCGGAGGCTAACGGAGCGGGTAGCGTTCAGGTCTGAGCATATTCACGCCTGAGGAGAACTACATGCCCACTCGCACCGCCCGCACCGCGTGGAATGGCACGCTGCAGGAGGGATCCGGCCAGGTCGAGCTGAGCAGCTCGAAGGTCGGCACCTACGAAGTGTCGTTCCCCCGGCGCGCCGCCGACGAGGCTGGCGGCTATACCAGCCCGGAGGAGCTCATCGCGGCCGCGCATTCGGCCTGTTACGCCATGGCGCTGTCGGCAGAGATCGGCGCGGCCGGCGGCACGCCGCAGTCCCTTGAGGTGCGGGCCGACGTGTCCCTCGGCCCTGACCCGGCCGGCGGCTTCCGGCTCACCGGCATCAAGCTCACCGTCCGCGGCGAGGTCGATGGCCTGGACTCCGGTGGCTTCGCCAGCGCCGCCCAGGCGGCCAAGGAAGGCTGCCCGGTGAGCAAGGCACTGACCGGAGTCGACATCACCCTGGATGCCGCGCTCGAAGCCTGAGCCGCGCTCCCGGCCACACCGCATTGCCGGGCTGTCACTGGCTTAACGAGCACGCTCCGGCCAGGCGCGGACCGGCATGCCTACCCGAAATCATCCCAGAGTCGTATGATTCGCTGTGAGCTTGAGCAGGGGATGGGGTATGGCAAGGCTGTCTGCTGAGCCGGTGGCGGCGGGGTTCATCGTCCAGCGCAGCGGGGGGTGCCGCGTCGATGCACGGTGACCGGATCCTTCAGCTCGCCCGCGCCTACTGGGTGGACATCGCCTGGGTGGCCTTCATCGGGCTGAACCTCCTCGCCATGCGCATCCTGCCCGGCTGGGGGGCCATCCCGTTCCTGACCATCTGGGTCAGCCTGACGGCGATCTACGGCTTCCGCCTCTGGCGGCTGGGATCCACGGTCCTCGTGGTCGCGGTCGTGACACTGGCCACCGGCGGCCTGATCGGGTGGCAGGTCGTCAGGGGCGAGCAGGACGCGAATTACCTCGCGGAAGTCCCCTTGCTCGCCATGATGTTCGTGGTGATGGTCTGGCACGCCCGCAGGCGGGTTTCGGCCACGGAGGAAATGAAGCGCGTCTCTGAGCACAACCTGCTGCTGCTGGATCAGCAGCGCCAGTTTCTGCAGGACGTCTCCCACGAACTGGGAACCCCTATCACCATTGCCCTTGGCCACGCCGAGCTGATCGAGCACGCTGCCACCGATCAGGCGATCGCCAGGGACGCCCGGGTGGCCGTCGAGGAGCTGCTCCGGATGCGCAGGCTGGCCAACCGGCTGCTGCTGCTGGCCGCTACCGACGGCCCGGACTTCCTGCGCCTGGCTCCCGTGGACGTCGCGGAACTCGTCGTGGAGACGCTGCAGCGGTGGAGCCAGACGCCCCGGCGGTGGTCGCTTGGCACCCTGCCGGAGGCAAGTGTGCAAGGGGACGAGGACCGCCTGATCCTGGCCCTTGATGCGCTCATCGAGAACGCCATCGATCACACCGGCAAAGACGGCCTTATCGAGCTGAGCGCGCGATGCGAGGGCGAGAAGATCATCCTCGCCGTGGCGGACTCAGGATCCGGTATCCCGGCTGCCGATGTTGGGCGGATCTTCGGCCGCTTCGCCCGGATCGACGCGGGCCGTAACCGGGAGAGCGGCGGGTTCGGCCTCGGCCTCGCGGTAGTAAAGGCGATCGCGGAGGCCCACCATGGCTCCGTTCACGTCCAGAGCACGGTGGGCCAGGGCTCGGTATTCGAACTGTCTCTGCCCGCATCAAGAGCCAGGCTCGGATCGAGGCCGCCGTTGGACCCGCGGGCCGCGGCGAGGTAGCGCCGCTGGCAATGCGTTGCCAGCTCTCCGAAGGCGCCGACCGCGCGCCGCAAGGGTCCGACACGGTGGCCGTGGCCCCCCCGGCCACGGCCACCGATTTCCGTCTGGCTATCCCCAGTAGCTGCAGACGGGCGCCGGGGATCCGCTGTTGACCGATCCCGGACTCAAACTTAGGCACTCATATCCCGCCATGTCTGCCTCGTGACCGTCCGATCCTGTCCGGGCATTTCCGGCGGCAGCCGGGCGGGCACCGCAGGTTCGTATCAATTCGGATCACCTTGTGAACTAATGGAGATTCGAGGGAGTCATGAAGGTAGCGGGCCGAGCGGTGCCGTGCGCGCCTGCGGCGGCGGGCACGGCTCAGGGGCGGCCATAGCGGGCCGGGACGGTCGATCCAAGGGGGGATCAGTGGCCGGCAGGCTGCTTGACGAGAGCGCGGATCCCGATCCGCAGAATATTGCGACGCAGCAGGATTTCGGTCGTGAACTCAGCCTGGCCAGGCAGCGTGCCGGGCTGACCGTCCGGGAGGTGGCACGGACGGCCGGGTTGCCGGCCAGCACGGCTGGTGACTACTTTTCCGGGCGCCACCTGCCGCCGGCCAGCCAGCCAGGGCTGCTGCCGGAGATCCTCAGCGCCTGCGGGGAATCCGATCCCGCCAGGGTCAGCGACTGGACGAGCGCACTCGCCCGCGCCCGCCGGGCACCGGGCAGGCGGGCGTCGGGGGCCAGGCCTCCCTACCGGGGGCTGGCGAGCTTCGAGCAAGAGGACGCTTCGGTGTTCTTCGGCCGGGCGGAAATCACCGAGCGGCTCGTCGCGCTTGCCACCGGAGCGGCCGCCTTACCGCTGATCGTGGTCGGGCCGTCCGGCTCGGGCAAGTCCTCGCTGCTGCGCGCTGGCCTGATCCCCCGCTTGCTCGCCGGTCCGGTAACCGGCAGCCAGAACGGGGCCGGGGCCGGGCAGCGGGAAGCCGGCCGGCCGCTTGCCCTGTTCACCCCTGGAGTCAGTCCCCTCGCCGAGTTGGCTGGGCAGTTGAGCCTGCTCGCCGCGGCCGGGCCGGGGACCGACGCCGGGCCGGGCGCACCGCAAACCGCCGGCGATATCGAGGCAGCACTGCGCGGCGACCCGGCGAACGCCGGCCGGCTGGTCCCGGGTGGCATGGCCTGCGGGCCGTTCATCGTGGTGGATCAGTTCGAGGAGGTTTTCACCGGCTGCCGCGACGAGGAACAGCGGCAGGTCTTCATCAGCGCGCTCTGCGCGCTGTCCGGCGCCGTTGTCGTTGTGCTCGCCCTGCGCGCTGATTTCTACGATCGCGCGCTGCGCTACCCCGAGCTCGCCGCCGCGCTGCAAGAACGCCAGGTCGTGCTCGGCCCGATGTCGCAAGCGCAGGTACGTTCCGCGATTGTCGGGCCGGCCCGGCTGGCACGACTCGACGTGGAGGACGGCCTCGTCGAAGTGCTGCTGCGGGAACTCGCTCCGCAGGCCGCGAACGGCGGCGCGCTGGGTGCAGCCTACGAGGCAGGAGCCCTGCCGCTGCTCTCGCACGCTCTTCTCGCCACCTGGGAGCACAGCCGCGGCGGCAAGCTGACGGTGGCTGACTATCAGGCAAGCGGCGGCATCAGGGATGCCATCGCCCGGACTGCCGAGGACGTCTACACCGGCCTCACGGAGAACCAGAAGGACATGACGCGGGGGCTCTTCCTCCGCCTGGTGCACGTCGCAGACGACGCGCCGGAAACCCGCAGCACCGCCGCGCTCAGCGACCTGCCGAGGCCGCAGGATGCCGCACCCGCCAGCGACCTGCTCGGCAGGTTCGTTGACGCGCGCCTGATCACGATGGACGCGAACACGGCCCAGATCACCCACGACGCCCTCCTGACGGCATGGCCGCGGCTGCGGGCGTGGATCGACACCGACCACGAGAGCCTGCGGATCCGCCGGCGCGTCAGCGAGTCAGCACGAGCCTGGGCAGAGGCCGGCCGGGACAACGCGGCCCTGCTGCGCGGCAGCCAGCTGGCAGTCGCCCGCGACTGGGCCACCGACCAGGAGCACCGCGACAACCTCAGCCGGCTGGCACGCGAATTCGTGAACGCCTCAGTCGCCCAGCAGGACATCCGCCAGCAGGCAGAACGCAGCCGCACCCGGCGGCTGCACCGCCTGGTGGCAGCACTCACGGCGCTGGTGCTCGTCACCATCGGCCTGGCCGGATACGCATTCCAGCAGCGGCAGGCCGCGAACTCCGCACGCTACAGCGCCACCGCGGCACGGGACAACGCTGACTCGCGCGAGGTGGCCATCGAGGCTGCCCAGGTGCGGCGGCAGAGCGTTTCGCTGGCCGCCCAGCTGAGCCTGGCCGCCTACCGGATCGCCGGTACCTCCGTCGCCAGGTCCAGCCTGCTCGAATCATCTGGCACTCCGGCAGCCGCGCGGCTAGCCGACTCCGCTGGCCCGCTGCAGTCCGTCAGCCTCAGCCCGGACCGCAAAGTGCTTGCGGTCGCGGCCGCCGACGGGACGCTGCGGCTGTGGGACGTCGCCAGGACCGGGCATCCTGCTCCGATCGGCTCACCGCTGGTACCGAAGAGCGCCAGCCCGCTCTACGCACTGGCGTTCAGCCCGGACGGCCGGATCCTGGCCGCCGCAGGCCACGCCAAAGTCGTCTCGCTATGGAACGTGAGTAAGCCGGATAAGCCCGTTCGTCTTGGTATTCCACTGACTGGGCCGAAGAACACTGTGTATTCGCTCGCGTTCAGCCACGACGGGCGCATGCTGGCAGCGGGCAGCGCCGATGACACGGTGCGGGTGTGGAGTATGGCGGTTCCCGGGCGCCCCAGGCCGCTGGCGACGCTGACCGGGTTCGCCGGTTACGTCGAGTCCGTGGCGTTCAGCCCGGACAGCCGGACGCTCGCGGCCGGCAGCGCGGACAAGACGGTGCGGTTGTGGGACGTCGCCGACCCGGCTCATCCCGTGCGGCTCGGCAGGCCGCTGCGGGGTCCCGCTGCGCTGGTTAGCTCGGTGGCGTTCAGCCCGGACGGGCACCTGCTCGCCGCCGGGAGCGAGGACGACAAGGTCTGGCTGTGGAACGTTGCCAGGCCGCGCCGGGCGGTGCGGGCCACGCCGCCGCTGACCGGGGCGACCAGCTGGGTGAACACCGTGGCTTTCAGCCCTGACGGCATTTCCGTCGCCGCCGGGAGCAGCGACGGCGACGTCTTGGTATGGAACCTGGCTACCCGTGCCCTGACCGCCACGCTCCCCCACCCCCAGCCGATCACCTCGCTGGCCTGGGCTGGTGATGGGCACCTGATCAGCGGTGACGCGGACGGGCTCGCCCGGATCTGGACGCTGCCGTCTCCGGTGCTGCTGGCCGACGGCGCGGTGAACAGCGTCGCGTTCAGCCATGACGGCGGAATGCTGGCTGTGGGCAGCACGGACCTGGAGCTGTGGAATCCCGTCACCCGGCAGCGGCTCCC
>OCZT010000971.1_pt1 | contig 29443 bp, 26 predicted proteins | sample 1539031 | NCBI WGS metagenome assembly OCZT01 (sample SAMEA3539308, study PRJEB22396) | soil metagenome | biome: tundra; feature: field; material: soil | place: USA | collected 2010-05 | depth 0.15 m | reverse complement strand
TTACATCATTATAAAAATCCCTGTCAGATAGAAAAGCATATTTGATTATTTCCCCAGTTCCGGAAATGACTTCATTTTCAGGAAGGGTATCAAGAAATACAGTATCAGTTAGAACAAAATCCGGCTGATAAAAAGTACCGACAATGTTTTTTCTATTAAAAAAATTTATCCCGGTCTTTCCACCGACAGAGGAATCTACCGCGGCAAGTAAAGTAGTCGGAATTTGAATAAGTTGAATTCCCCTTAAATAAGTTGAAGCAACAAAACCGGCAATATCCCCGGTTACTCCCCCTCCAATTGCTACCACTAAAGAATCTCTTCCATAATTATTATCTGCCAAAAATGCAAGGATGCTATTATAACGTTCAGTCGATTTGTGTTTTTCCCCTGAGGGCATAATATAAAAATTATTTTTACCTGGAAATTTTTCCATCACTGATTTGATTCTTTCAGAATGAAATTTCATTACATTTTTATCAATCACAAAAAGAATGTTTGTATTTAATCTTTTTTCTGCAATCAATTCAGGCAACAGATTAAACGATTCTATTCCCGAATAAACTTCATATCTATCCTTACCCTTTAGTACTTTAATGATTTTCATGTTTTATTCAATTTCATGATTAATAATTTTAGCAATTCGGTCAACTGTTTTCCCAACCGGCACATTATCTGTATCTATTATAAAATTGGATTGCTCATAAAAGACCTTCCTTTTTTCATATAGTATATTTATCCTTTTTAACATATCTTCTTTTGTAAAGCTTTCGCCCATATCTGATAACAACACAGGACGGTCCCTTTTGTATTTCAATCTTTTATATGCGGATACAGAAGAAAGCTTAAGATAAAAAAGAAGACCTGTTTTTTTAAGTATTTCAAGATTTTTCTCATTCGCAATTGTTCCTCCCCCCAAGGAAACAACGATTTTATTATTTTCAGAGATTTCAAGGAGAGCCTTTCTTTCAAGGATTCTGAAATGATCTTCACCGTATACATTGAAGATTTCCTTGATTTTCATCCCTGTTTTATTTTCAATAACATCGTCAAGGTCATAGAACTCCCACCCCAGGGTGTTCGCCAGAATAGGACCAATGGTACTTTTGCCGGAGCCCATAAATCCAGTTAAATAAACAATTTTTTTATCCATAATATAGATTGTAAAATAATGGAATCTAATGGAAAATTAAAGAGTTTTAAAAATGAAATGAAATCTTTATTATTAAGGAATCCCTTTAAAAAACGAAACCCCCCTAATTAAAATTAAGGGGGTACAAAGATCATACTCCAGTTATTTACTGACCGAAGACTTTATATCTGTTATCGACGATTTTGGCATCTTTCTTTATTTTTGCAAGCCATTGATTAAAGAACATACTTTTTTTCTCTTGAAGGATATTGTCTCTGATCTGGTTTCTTTGTGCCTGATAAACAGCATTATCAAAGGTAGATTTACTCATCAATTTTATCAGGTAATAACCTCTCAACCCTTTAATAGGTTCTGAGATTTTATTTAAATCAAGTGCAAAAGCTTTGTCCATGAAGGCAAAATCACGTCCAACCTTAGGTACAGCTCCTGATAAATTAAAATTCCCTGTTGTATCAACATTTATTTTATTATTCAAAGAGGGAGCTATAGATAAATTTCCATTCAGCTTACTTACAACACCCTCAATTATTTCTTTAGCTTTTAGATATTTCTTTGCTTTTAATACTTCAGGTTTGACCACATTTTTAACTTCATCGAATGAACGTGTGCCTTCTGGAATAACAGTAGAAATCATCACAATAAAGTATCCTGACTGTAGTTTGAAAGGTTCACTTACTTTACCTTTGCTGTTATCAAAAGCCCAGTCAATTAATCTTTTGCTTTGTCCGATACCCGGAACTGCAACAACATCCTTGTTGAATGGAGTGGATTCAAGAACTTGATATTTCATTAAGCTGGCTTCTTTTTCCAAACCGTTTTTATCAGCAATATAAGAGAAATCCTGGGCTAAACTAAGTTTTGAATCCTTAGTAGCCGCAGAAGGTTTTACGGGAGCAACAATCTTTTCAGCTACAAATCTCTTATCAGATTTGCCTGTAATTTTAATTATATGATATCCATAAGGTGTTTTAACAGGTTTCAGAAGTTCCCCTACTTTTCCTTCAAAACAGGCTTTTTCAAATTCAGGTACCATAGATCCTTTTCCAAACCAACCTAACTCGCCACCTTTTTCTGAATTAGATTTATCACCGGACTTTTCTCTGGCAAGCTGTTCGAAACTGGCGCCAGCTTTAATTTGGTCATAAACCTTTTGTGCTTCAGCTAATTTACTAGCATCATCGCCCTGATTTATAAGGATATGGGATGCTTTAACAAATTCTGCACTTCCGGAGACAATATTATCCAACTTATATAGTGCCATACCTTCATTTGAGGCAGCAGGGCCGATAATGGTTCCCGGTAGTGAATTAATAAATTTATCAACAACTGAAGCAGGTAAAGAAGAGATATTCATTGTATCTCTTGAATATGGATATGAAGAATACATTTCTACAGCAGATTTCAATGTCAATGTATCACTCTTCTTCATCTTGGAAAGAATTGTTTCCAGATTTCTTTTAATGATAGAGGAATCGTCAGAGGAAGCAACAAATGGGAAACTCACATACTTTAATTTTCTTTGGGCATCTATATGGTACTTTACAAGATTGTTATCATAGTATTTTTTCAAGTCCTCATCTGTAATCTTAAAGTCAGAATCAGGAAATTGATTAATATCAACCAAAGCATACTGCGCATTTAAATTTATATTCTGATCAATGAATTTTTTTCTTATCTCATTCTCCCCAACATTTATAGAAGCAAGCAGCAGACTCTGCAACTTTTCACTAAGACGGGTCTGTTTAACATATTCCTCGGCCTGTATCAGCGGAGCTTTATTACGCGGGTCCATAATCGCATTATCATAAGCCTGCCGGTTAAACTTTCCGGTAGAATCGATAAAATTCTGCTTTAAGACCTGAGGAGGATTTTCCCCAAGAATAATATCTCTCACTTCATCATCAGAAACCGATAATCCAAATTTTTTAATTTGGTCCTCTATAAGAGTTTGATTAACCACAGCATCCCAAACCTGATCCCGGAATTGATCCATATTTTCTTCATCAATATCCTGACCTGTTTGTTTTTTCTGGTTTTCCTTCTGCTGATCTATGGCTTTTACAAATTCCTGGTATGTAATGTCCTGACCGTTAACCGAACCGACAGTGTTACCATGGGCTCCGAAAATTTCCATTAATTTGGAATCTGAGAGCACCATAAAAAGGACAAATAAAGCGCCGACTGATAGGATAAAAGCAGGAGCTAAGCTTCTCATTTTGGCCATCATAGCCATATATTATTTCTCTCCGGTATATAATTAAATAATTAAGAAGCTAAAAATATCTACAAACCCCTAAAAAAGCAATGTAAATTTAACATATTCTTTAACTGGGTCAGGGATAAGATTACTCAAATCCTGATAAGTTGACTTTAACTATGAGCAAAATTATGTTATTTTAGTAATTCAAAATAGAATGGAATATCTAAAATGACGGGAAGCAACGATTTTTTGAAATATGTACCAATTTTTTCTGAACTGAATGATACTACAATTGAACAAATTTCTAAAATTGGGATCAGGAAAACATTCAAAAAAGATTCGGTTGTCCTTTATGAACATGAAACGGGATCAGCCCTTTTTGTAATTGTGGAGGGGAAAGTTAAAATCTCAAGAGTAAGTGATGATGGAAGAGAAGTTATTCTAACTATTTTAAATGACAGCGACTTCTTTGGGGAAATGGCAATCCTTGATGGTTTGTCCCGTTCCGCTAATGTTACTGCTATGGAGGATTCAGAATTATTTATTATTCAAAGAAATGATTTTATCGCACTACTTCACACTCATTCCGAAATATCAATCGCTTTATTGAAAGAACTTACTCAACGTATGAGAGCAGCGGATTTGAAAATCAAATCCTTATCTCTTAAAGATGCGGAAGGAAAAGTTGCTACTGTTATACTCCAACTGGCAGATGATTTAGGAAAAATAAAAAATGGAACAGTGGAAATAGAAAAACTCCCCTTACAGCATGACCTTGCAAATATGGCAGGCACTTCAAGAGAAACTATTTCAAGGACATTACATTCACTTGTAAAGAAAGAGCTAATCGAGCTCAAAGGCTCTAAACTTAAAATTATTAATTACGAAAAATTTAAAGAACTGTTTACTTAAATTATGACTGGGAAAGCAGATTTACATATTCATACAAATCATTCTGACGGTTTTTATACTCCCAAAGAAATAGTATTAAAGGCAAAAGAAAAATCCCTGGATATTATTAGTATTACGGATCATGATAATCTTTCCGGTATCAAAGAGGCTGCAGATGCAGGGAAGGACGTAGGGATTGAAGTTATTTCCGGAGTTGAAATAAGTTCCGACATAAGAGATAAAGAAGTGCATATCCTTGCATACTTTATTGAACCTGGTAATGAAGAAGTTGAGCGTTATCTTACTTTTTTCAGGGAAGAAAGGAAGAAACGGGCTTTAAGAATATTGAATAAACTCCGTTTGATTGGAATTCCCATTGCTATAGATGAAGTTATGGAAAAGGCAGAAACATATGCTATCGGACGTCCCCATATAGCTCATGCATTGCTTGAAAAAGGATTTGTAAGTTCCTATTTCGAAGCTTTCAACAAATATATAGGAAATGGATGCCCCGCTTATGAGAAGAAAGTCCACCTTTCACCACAGAGTGCATTTAAAATTATTAGCGATGCGGGGGGACTATCTTTTATCGCCCATCCCGGTAATATGCCCGATGATATCTTAAAAGAACTTATTGAGGCAGGGGTGGACGGTATCGAAGTGTATCACCCTTCCCATTCTCCCCAGCATATTAAATTCTATAAAGGAATTATTAATGAATATTTTCTTCTCGAATCCGGGGGGTCAGATTTCCACGGCGGGAAAAGAGATGACGAAAAGAATTTAGGGAAATATTATTCAAGCATTGCCGTTGTCGAAGCAATGCGCAACCGACTTCTAAAAAATACAGCTTAATTTTTTCCTGGTTATTATTTTCCACTTCAAGTCAAACTGGAATATCAAATTATAATTTTAATTGACTACATTTAATGAAACATTTGAATCGTTGCTGACAAGATGAAGCAATTTGTATTAATTTTTTGTACAGTTCTGTTTTTTACAAAAAATTACTTTGCACAGAACATTCCTCCTATTAAAATTGATTTTGCTTCCCAGGTAATTTCTTCAGATGGAAAAGTTGTAGGTTATATTGGTGAAAAGAACAGGGTTGATGTTAAAAGTACCGGATATGTTTCAAAATATATAATCTGGACACTACTCGCGACTGAAGACAGGGATTTTTACAACCATAATGGTGTCTCATATAAAGGATTGGTAAGAGGAATATTAAAAACTATTACCGGATCCACTCAGGGAGGAAGTACAATTACAATGCAACTTGCCAGAAACCTGTTCCTCTCTTCAGAAAAGACTATAACCCGGAAACTAAAAGAAATAGAGCTGGCTAAATTACTTGAAAGTAAATTCTCTAAAGATCAGATATTGTTGATGTATCTGAACACAGTATATTTCGGACATGGGGTTTATGGTATTTGGGCCGCTTCAGAGGAATATTTTGGGAAGACTCCGGATAAATTGTCGATTACTGAAAGTGCTTCAATTGTCGGTCTTCTTCAGGGTCCCGAGATATACGATCCGTTAAAGCATCCCGATAAAATGTTATCAAGGAGGAATGAAGTACTTCACAATCTTGTTGAAACCGAGAAAATGTCAGAGAATGAATTTAATTCTTTAAAGAAGATCCCTTTAAATCTGAAAATGAATGATCACATTGGAAAACATTTTCTTGAGCATGTTAGAAAAGAGGCAGTAGAGATTTTAAAACCTTTCGGGAAATCTCTCAATTCTGATGAACTTAAAATAACAACAACCTTGAACTACGAGATGCAAAAAGCAGCTGAGAATGCCATAAAATCTCAATGGAACAATTTTCCTAATTCAATGAAAGAATCGCAGGTTGGCTTGATTAGTATTGAGAATGGAACCGGAAAGATAATGTCCATGATTGGAGGGAATCCTAATTCAGATTTCAGAGGTCTAAATAGATCTATACAGATCAGGAGGCAACCAGGTTCTGCATTTAAACCTTTTCTTTATGGCTCCCTGCTTCAGAATGGAATAACGCTTGCTGCTCCCCTACTCGATGCTCCTATTGTAGTAGATTCAGGTAAGTATAATGAATGGCGCCCTTCCAACTCGGAAAATAATTATACGGGCAAATACCTGACAATGGAAACTGCCATTCAGCATTCAATTAATCTTTGTGCCGCTTATGCAATTACCCATCTGACTATCCCGGATTCTGTAGTAGCATTCTCCAGGCAACTCGGAATTCAATCTCAGATACTTCCTTATCCATCAATTGCACTTGGAACCGGAGAAGTTTCACCACTTGAAATGGCAGCTTCGTTTTCAGTCTTTGCAACTGAAGGCACATTTTCAAAGCCTTATTCAATTGTTAAAATTGAAGATAAGAATGGCAGAGTCTATTATTCCGGAAATGATCAGACTAATGTTGTACTTGATTCGTCAACTTCATATTTAATGACCCAGGCATTGGAAAAAGTAGTTGATGGCGGAACTGCGGTTTCTATTAAAAAATATTATAAAGGATTTGCTGCCGGGAAAACAGGCACTACTCAAAATTCAACTGATGCATGGTTTGTGGGATACAATAGAAGATTAACAACAGCCATATGGATTGGATATGACGATCCACGAAGAAAATTGGGGGGAGGATTTCAGTACGGTGGTTCCGCATGCGGTCCAATCTGGGGAAGAATGATGGCATCTGTTTCCAGGGAGTTTTCAGGATTCAGTTCAGATACTTATACCCGTCCCCCGGAAATTAAAGATATGGAATTATGTTTAGATAGCGGTGAACTGGCAGTGGAAAAATGTATTCATAGGGGAATTTTTCCTGTGAATACGAATAAACTTCCTCCTGAATGTTCAATTCACTTGGTTAACAAAGAAAACTTCAACATCCATTACGGCTGGTAATATAATTTACGTTTATAGACGATAAAGTTTAATTCTCTATTCAGAGTAATAGTTAATTACCTTTTTAATTGCTTCTTCACAAATCATGCAAAATGGTTTTTTACCTTTGCTGAACATTATGCAGTCGAGCATAGGCCTGTAGATACCTTTTGAAGCATAGCCTGCCCCTTCAAATGCCCCAACCATATTATGGAATTTACTTCTCCGGAAATAATCGTCTATCCATTTTTGGTGTTCCCTGTCCTTAGCATCATATTCATCCTGAAGTTTCTTCACATCTGGTTCAGGGGCTTTATTTCTTTTAAGTTCTGCTATTTTATTATTCTGCTCTCTTCTTATTTTCTGCCAGGCAAGATCCGTTGAATCAAAAACTTCTTTTTCCCATGGAGTTGGAATTTCAACCCCGTGAGTCAGGTACGGTTTCCATTTAATATTTGTTTTGTCAAGCAGAGCAGTAATATTTGGTTCTACAGGTTCAATTCCTTTCGGGTAAAAATCATTATAGGAAACATCAGAGGTATAATACTCATCCGCTAAACCGGCAAATGAATGTCCGAATTCATGCAGGAAGAGGTATTCGTTCCATTGGTTATCGGCGGTGAAAGTGCAGTAGAGATTATAGATCCCTCCGCCGCCGTACCTTTTATGATTAACCATAATATAAATCGCATCGTATGGAACGCTGCCTGCAAGATCGCGCATTGTTTTGTTGTCTTCTGTCAATAAATATCTTTCAGAACCAAGTGAATAAAAAGTAGCACTAAGAATTGTCTTCTTAAATGAATTATGATCGGGTTCATCTACACCGCTTTCTTCTGAAGCTTTGAAAACACCGTAAACATTAAATTTATCCTTATTACTTTTATATGGTTCCTGGTTAAAGAATATTTTGGTAAACCTTGTCAGGTCGTTTCTAAATTTCTTTTCTTCTGATGCCATATATCCTTCGGCTAAGATTACAACATCAACTTTAATATGTGGATCACCGCTCTTTAGACTTTCAATCACCTTTACATTTTTATCACTAACTGTATCTTTAATAATCAGGAGGTCATCGGGATTAATTTCACTTCTGTAGATTTCACTCAACGAATTATCTTTTCCCCTCATTTCGACTGCAAAGATAATTTTCTGCTTAGGATAAGGAATAATCGCTGATTCATGGTAAGTTTTTTTTATTCCTTTCAAACCCTCATCGCTTGTTTTATATTCGCCGAAGTAACTGTCAAATCCCTTTGAATAAATTAATGTTTGTGAAGCGGCATCATAAATCTTAAAGTAATATTTACCGTTATTAAAATCATCAATTAGATTCTTTAGGCTGCCTCCCCAGGTACCGTATTTATAGATTTTATCCAGTGTAATTATTTCAGATTTTGAATCTCCTACGTGGAAATAATCTATTCTCATGGTCTTATCGAGGAAATAATTATCGAAAGCAATTGTCTGTGCTTTAATAAGCATTGCAGCCAGTGATATAAACAGAGAAATCCAAACTAAATGTTTCATAATACTCCTTTATAACTTTTTTACCAGGCATAAGCTTCAGGAGCCTGATTACCTGGACCCGGCCAAATTTCATTTAATTTAGTGAGAACCTCTTCAGATAATTTAATAGCTGATGCGTTAACGTTCGCCTCCAGTTGCTCTAAAGTGCGCGGACCTACAATCGGGGCAGTAACAACGGGATTGTTTAATACCCAAGCTAAAGCAACATCCGAAGGTGCAATTCCAATTTCTTTACACAATTTTTCATAGGATTCCAGTTGAGGACGAAGTTTATCAATTGATTTTTGTAAAAGTTCCCCTTTTCTTCTTCCTGCTTTCTGACCCTCAAGTACACCGCATAATATTCCGCCTCCCATTGGGCTCCATGGTATTAAACCCATCCCCATCGACTTGCAGGCAGGAATAACTTCAAGTTCGATATGCCTGTTACGAAGACTATAAATGCTTTGTTCAGAAACTAAACCATAAAAATGTCTTTCCCGGGCTTTATAGTTCGCCTCAACAATATTCCATGCAGCAAAATTACTGCTCCCTATGTATAAGACTTTCCCTTCCCTTACCAACTGTTCCATTGCCTGCCAAATTTCCTCCCAGGGTGTAGCCCTGTCAATGTGGTGCATCTGGTATAAATCGATATGATCTGTCTGTAGCCTTTTGAGACTTCCTTCGCATGCTTTTCTAATATGGTAAGCGGATAATTTGGAATCGTTAACCCCATCCCCCATTTCACCATAAACCTTAGTAGCAAGAACAATCTTATTTCTCCTCCCCTCCCCCTTCGCAAGCCATTTGCCTATTATATTTTCAGTCACACCTTTCCCCTTATCCCATCCATACACATTTGCGGTATCGAAGAAATTTATTCCAAGCTCAAGAGCTTTGTCCATAATTTTGAAACTATCTTCTTCAGAAGTGTAAGGACCGAAATTCATCGTACCTAAACAAAGATTGCTTACCAATAAACCGGTTCTTCCAAGATGATTATACTTCATAACATTTCCTCATTTTTTCTTAAATTTTATTTATGTGCTTTATTTCTATAGATTAAAGATAATAAAAATTAGGATTTTTATGGATGACCTGAAAGATTATACACTTTTTGCTCAAAATCTTGCTGAAATATCGGCTAAAATAATAAAAGGATATTTTAGGACAAATATCGCTATAGATACTAAATCAGACCAATCCCCTGTTACTATTGCCGATAAAAAGGCAGAAGAACTAATGCGGGAAACTATAATGAAAAATTTTCCGGAACATGGAATTATTGGAGAAGAATTTGGCAGCCATCATGAGATTTCTGAATATCAATGGATACTTGATCCAATTGACGGAACGAAAAGTTTTATCTGTGGGGCTCTTACTTTCGGAACCCTTATCGCATTAACAAAGAATGGCAAACCGATATTAGGTGTGATAAACCAGCCGGTTTTAAATGAGTGCCTTATTGGGGACAATGAAACTGCGAAACTAAATGGAGTTATTGTTAATGTTAGAAACAGAAATGTACTTTCGGATTCAGTACTCCTTACAACCGATCACCTTAATATTCAGAAATACCAGGACATGAATAAATTCAATGACTTGATTCAAAAAGTGAAACTTTATAGAAATTGGGGAGATTGTTACGGATATTATTTAATAGCCACCGGGTTTGCCGATATAATGATCGACCCGATAATGTCGATCTGGGATTCTATGGCACTAATTCCTGTAATACGTGGCGCTGGTGGAACGATAACCGATTACCATGGCAATGACCCTGTTGCAGGTAAAAGCATCATTGCCGCCGGTTCAGCGGAGATTCACAAGGAAGTAATTAAAATTCTGAACTGAATCATTCATCCATTCCCCAAAAAATACGGTTTCAAAACGCTTTCAAAACGGTTTCAAAACGGTTTCAGCAGTCAATAGATAGTAAACACCTATTACTTTTCATAATATTCCATTTAATTTTATTACTTTTGTCGCAGATCAAAACTTTAGTCGTTTAGAAATCAAATATTAATATTAAACGAATCATCCATAAATAGAATATAATAATATGATAAAAAGAAAAATCCCCTCTACAGGTGAAGAATTACCGGTTCTGGGACTTGGCACCTGGAGTACATTTGACGTTGCAGATAAGTCCTCAATGGAGCCCCTAAATCACGTACTGCAAATTATGCAGGTAGCGGGGGGTAAATTAATCGATTCCTCTCCAATGTATGGAAATTCTGAAATGGTAATAGGAGAATTAACGGCAGATCCAGAGTGGAGTAATTATTTCTTCTATGCAACAAAAGTCTGGACGACTGGCAAGCAGGAGGGTATACGTCAGATGGAATCTTCCTTTCAGAAAATGAAAAGGAGCACCATGGATCTTATGCAAATTCATAACCTGACCGATTGGAAAACTCATTTGCAAACTCTGAAAGCCTGGAAGTCAGAAGGAAAGATCCGATATATTGGCATTACACATTATATTGATTTTGCACACGAGGATCTGGAGCGTATTTTGATTTCGGAGGAAGGAATTGATTTTGTCCAGTTCAATTACTCAATATTTTCCAGAAACGCGGAAAAACGATTGTTAAAAGCAGCGGCTGATCGTGGTGTTGCAACTTTAATCAACCGCCCCTTAGGACAAGGAAATGCTTTCTCCAGCGTACAAAATAAACAACTACCGTCCTGGGCTGATGAATATTCTATAAAAACATGGAGTCAGTTTTTCTTGTTATATATTATTTCCAATCCGGCGGTAACAGTAGTTATCCCTGCAACTGCCAATCCCGCACATGCATCAGAAAACTTTAATATAGCATCCACTGAACTTCCCGATCAGGCCTTCAGGGAAAAAATGGCAATTTTCATTGAGAATAAGGAATAATACCTAATTGTCTGTAATAGCCCCCCGCTAATAATGTATAAAAATATAAATTATTAACGTTAGTGAAGAAATAACCAACGGGATTATTCTATTTCCCTTAAAATTGAATATCAGAATCAATCCAATTATCCAAAGAACAAACAAGGACACCGACTGATATGTAGTAATTAAATTTAAAGGAGGAACAAAATGGTTTATTGCATTAAGTTCGTATGTCCTTTTCAGGGGGACCAGGCAAATAGTATATAAGAAAAAGAAAATTAAAGTAAATATAGAATACAATCCTAACCGTGGTTTATCGTTAAAAGTCTCAAGACCAGTCCTTACCGCAAAGAGTAGCCCTCCGAATAAAACAAAATAGAATATATTCATTACAGATGAGTGGACATTTCCCAGGAACATAATTGTTGCGGGTTTATCCTCTGGAAGGAAATATTGTTTTCCACCATAATTTAGTTCAACACGGTAAGCGACCTTCTCTCCCGGAAAATGCTTAGGGAGTTTACCATTTATGAAAAAACCAGAATCCGTCATTACATTCCTTTGCCAGATTGCTGCCGATTGATTTTGCGGTGGACTTGAAGTAAGGTGATTAGCTGGAATATCTTTCCACAATAAGAAAGCTTTAATCTCCTTTACGTCTGATCTGATCAAAACATTATAGCCGTCATTCCCCAGGTATATTTTATCAAATTTGAAGGTTACCATCTTACCTTCGATACCTATTGTTCCTGAAACAGGATAATCCGGACCGGTTACATTGCGCATATAACCCGAAAGGAAAGTGATAATGATTGCTCCAAGCCAGAGAATAATGTTCTTTTTCATAATAAAAGTAGAAATAATTAACTAACTTATATAAATATTTATAATTGATTAACCATAATGGTAATTAATTGTGTTACTTAATAGGATCACAATTATTATATTAATTCTAAATATTTCTTGCTAAATATATTATTTTATTGAATTCTTTAAGAGAATTAAAATGGACAGACCACACAACAGTATAATGGTGATCTTTGGTGCTTCAGGTGATTTAACAAAAAAGAAATTGATCCCTTCCCTCTTCGAATTATATAAACAGGGCTTATTATGCGATGACTTTGCAATCCTTGGTGCAGGCAGAACTCAATTTACTGATGATCAATTCAGACAAAACATGTTTGAAGCTGTCTTAAAATATTCCGAGTCAAAAGATATTGATAAAGATGTATTAAAAAACTTTGTCCTTAATGCATACTATCTTCCTATAAATACGGAAGATGTAAATGATTATAGGTACCTTAAAGAAAAATTAAATGAATTGAATTCTTTAAAGGTAACCCATGGAAATTTTATTTATTATCTTGCCACTCCTCCAAAACTATATGAAACCATTGTTACCAATCTTGGCGTTTATAATTTGCAAAATACCCCTGATGAACATGGAAGCAAAAAAATAATTATCGAGAAACCTTTTGGATATGATTTTGATTCGGCAAGAAAACTGAATGCTCATCTCCATGAAATTTTTAACGAAAACCAGATATATAGAATAGACCATTATTTAGGAAAAGAGACTGTACAGAATGTACTGATACTTCGTTTTGCAAATGGAATATTCGAACCAATGTGGAATAGAAATTTTATAGACCATGTAGAAATTACTTCTTCTGAGTTTATAGGTGTCGAAGGACGCGGCGGTTATTATGAGGGCGCAGGTGCCCTGAGGGATATGATACAAAACCATATGCTTCAGATTGTCGGCTTCATTGCTATGGAACCTCCTTCTTCTTTTAGGGCAAATGCTGTAAGAAATGAAACATTAAAGGTTTTCCAATCATTAAGGCATATTCCAGATGAAGAAGTTGAAATATTTGCTGTAAGAGGACAATATACTGAGTCAGTTATACGTGGGGAAAAAATAGCCGCATACAGAGATGAACATGGAGTGGCCACAGATTCGAGAACAGAAACCTTTGCTGCTATCAAGTTCTTCATTGATAACTGGAGATGGGGTGGGGTTCCGTTCTATATCAGAGCCGGCAAACGACTACCTACGAGAGTGACTGAGGTTGTTATTCATTTTAAGAAAACTCCTCATCATTTATTCTCTAAGGATAATACAGAGCAGATGGTTAATCAATTGATTATCAGAATCCAGCCGGATGAAGGGATATTATTAAAAATCGGGTTAAAACAACCAGGCGCCGGATATAAAATTCAGAGTGTAAATATGGATTTTCATTATTCCGAAATGTCAGACATAGAGCTGCCGTCTGCCTATGGCAGGCTGCTGCTTGATTGTATGCTGGCCGATTCAACTCTTTACGCGCGTGGTGATGCAGTTGAAGAATGCTGGCGGTTTGTTGAACCGATTCTTAAACAATGGCAGGAAAACCCGCATATAAAAATTTATGGATATCCCGCAGGTACATGGGGTCCTATGGAATCCTTTGACCTTTTTGAAAATTCCAAATCGGAATGGAGATATCCTTGTAAAAATTTAACAGATGATGGATTATATTGTGAGTTATAATGTTTTTTCAAATACAGAAGAATTAGCAGATTATTTTACCAAACTTTTTGTGGAACGAACCGGAAAACTTTTAGAGAACAAAGAGAATATCTTTATCGCTCTTTCAGGAGGTGCTACTCCAAATCTTTATCTCAGCAAATTAGTTGACCCACGATTCTCAGAAAACATTGATTGGAACAGGATACATTTCTTTTGGGTAGATGAAAGAATGGTTCCTCCAGCGGACCCCGATAGCAATTACGGTACTATTAAGGAAATCATCTTCAATAAAATTCCGATTCCTGAGGAGAACATTCATAGAATAAAGGGAGAAATAGTTCCGCAGTTAGAGGTACAGCGTTATGGAAGTGAAATATTGAATAATGTCGATAGTAAACGAAACAGACTGCCGGAATTTGATTGGATTTTGCTTGGAATGGGAACCGATGGGCATACTGCATCAATATTTCCAAATGTTGAATTAAAAGATGAATACCAAAATATTACTGCCGTTTCGAGGAACCCGGTTACAGGTCAAATCAGAATTACAATTACTGAGACAATAATTAATAATGCCGATTATGTGACCTTTATAATAACTGGTAAGAATAAAGCTGAAACTGTTTTTGAAATATTAAAAGGAGACAAAAAGAAATATCCGGCAGGTAGAATAAATCCGGTTAACGGAATACTTGAATTCTTAATGGATAAAGAAGCTGCTGCTATGTTGATCGATAATGAAAACCTTTAATTATTTAGAGTAATCGGTAAAATAAAATACATCTCCTACCTGAACTCTGTTTTTTGTCCTCTGATCAACAGTGGTAAAGAAAAAATTCGCTTTATATTTCCCATCGGACGTACGTAGATCCCTGTTCCTATCAGTCCAATCATTAAACTTTTGTTCATTGGAGGCGATGTTCAGAGATACCTGATAAACCATATTTCCCTTTGAATCTTTTGAAGGTCCGCTAACAGAAATTGGTCCGGAATATGAAACCTTAAGCTGGTCAAAACGTTCATCTATAATTGTAACAGTAAAACCTGTAATTCTCTGTAGTTCTGTTACATAAATATCAGAAGCATCCATTTTAGTGGTTGCTCTTGTTATCTTTATTTCAGTAGGTCTCCTCGGATTAACAATTACCCGCTGTTCCTGGCTTCCGAATTTTACAATAATTTCCTTCTGATCGGTTAAATCGAACAGTTTTTCCTGTCCCGGTGGAATAACAGCGATAGGAGTGGACATATTCCTTGAATCATATATATAAGTTGGAATATTTCCTGTATTTTTTGCCTTATTCCAGGTGTTCTGTATAAAGGTTTGGCTTATAGCTAAAGGAGATTGGAGTATCTTTGTCTGTTCCTTTGATTCCTCTTTTACTGGCAGCGTCGCTTCAGGGATTTGGGGTGTTTCTCTTATTGACTTTGTTAATACCGCAACCCGTTCATTCATATGGGCCAGTTTTTCCTTAAGTTCTATATTTTCTACAACAGCATTTTCATCTACTTTAATATTAAAATTTACTCCTTTTTTATAAAGAGTATCTATGAATGCAACAAGAGAATCTCTTACACTTTTGCTTACTACTGAATCTTTTTTTACTACACGACTTAGATCCAGATTTGCTCCCTTTAAAGCAAGTACCGTTATTACAAAAATGTAAAGAACCTGGTATATAATAAACTTGGTATCGCGATTTTTTCCGATCATAATTATACTCTACTTTTTAACGATAGATTCCAAATATTTTAATCCCGTTACAGTTCGTTCATCATTTAGATTACTAGTGGCCTTGGAAATGGAATCTGCTACTACCTTTAGATGCTCTACCTTATCAGCCGATAACCCCTGCAATCCGTTAATCTTTTCAAGCACCTCAAAAACAGAATTGAAATTTTTTAATATTGTTTCGCTTAGTTGTGAAGTCTGGGTCAGAATCATTTTGTATTGTTCAAGGTCTTTGGCAGACATTTCGGGGATAGGTTGTTGATTACTGGTCTGTAAGCTCAACTGCTTCACAATACTCTTAGAATTTCTTATTTGTAATTGAGAGTAATAACGTTCTCTCATACTTTTAACATTATCAACTACATTTTGAAATTCAAAACCTAACTGATCTAATACAGGTTCAAACAATTTTCCTATAGCCAGAACTATTAAGGCTTTTACTTCAAATGGTACAGATAAACCAAGAAAAACCTCCTCTCCTAATCTAATACTTATAAGGAGTATGGCTGCACCTATAAGAGGGAGTGACATTGTTATACTATCGGTAATTGTTGTATAAGAAGAAATTATTTTATCTATAGTTTCAGTAGAGGGTCTTCTAATAACTTCTTTCTTTAGTTTATTAAATGCACTTAAGGAAAGGGCAAATAAGAGGATGTAAATCACAACAGGTATCCACCAAAAACTGTAAGGCACCAATAAATAAGTATTTGCCTGCCAGGTAGGGAAAAGACCTTTAGCAATTCTGGCAGAAATATTTCCAAGTAATGGTACATTTGAAAGATCCAGAAAGAAAGAAATTATAAGCGCGATGAAAGATATAAATGCAGGTTTAATTACTACGGAAAATCTGATTTGCTGAATTGCCTCTTTTTTATAGGCATCCACTTTTTCTTCCAGAATATTGCTTTCCGAATCAGGTACATTACCGTTAGTGGTTTTATCTAAGGTCTTTTCTGTTGTTATCATCATTTTACCCTAATTAGTTCATTATCGCTTGTTAATTATTTCAAAAAAATCCCGGCAGTAAGAGATTCAATTTTAGTTGCCCTAAAAGATAGATTTAAGTTTATAAAAAATATTTACCTACAATTTTAATAATCTTTTAAGATTATATAGAAATATATCCATGTTGCTTTTATTTTCAAAATAGTATTCCTAAAAAGATATCTCCATTCCTCTCATTAATGGCAATTTCAATTGTCAATGATCACATATTCAATAAATAATCAGTTAGATTAAGATCAGTATGGTTATCGATATAATAAAAATAATTTAATCATAAATATTAGTCATCATTTGTTTGGATAATTTTTAATATTTTTGTTCTAAATATTTTTAAGAATGATGTTAACTAACCCAAAGCTTTACGAAATAAATACCAGAGTCTGGCTTAAGAAGATAAATAAAAAATTATCAGATCTTCCATTTACGTTTTTTGCTGATCTTGCTCAAAAGGGGATAAATATAGTATGGTTAATGGGATTATGGAAAACAACACCCAAAGAAATAGATAAATACTGGTTTACACAAGAACTGGTAAACTCTTATGACAAAGCCTTAAATGGTTGGAAAAAAGAAGATGTAATCGGTTCACCTTATTCTATAGATGAATATGATGTTAATCCTGAAATTGGTTCGTGGGATGATCTTATCGATTTGAAAGGTAAGCTTAACAATATTGGGATAAAACTTCTGGTTGATTTTGTACCAAACCATTTCAGTGTTGAATCCAGGGTATTGAAAACTAATCCTGATATTTTTCTTCAAGCAGATGGAGAATTATATCAAAAAGACCCTTTTACTTTTTTTAGGAATCAATTTAATCCTGATATAATCCTTGCACATGGAAGAGATCCTCTATTTCCGGCATGGCAGGATACTGTACAGGTGAATTATTTTAACACAAATGCGAGGGATTATTTAACTAAAACATTGTTAAAATTGGTTGAGGTATGTGATGGCGTAAGGTGCGATATGGCAATGCTTCCCCTTAATAATGTTTTTTTTAATACATGGGTTGGGGTACTGAATAAGACTAATTTTATAAAGCCACTTGATGAGTTTTGGGAAACGGCTATAAAAAAAGTAAAGGGGAAAAACAGCAGTTTCATTTTTCTTGCAGAAGCTTATTGGGACCTAGAATGGGATCTTCAGCAACTTGGGTTTGATTTTACCTATGATAAAAGATTAACTGACCGACTTGCGTCAGGTTATTTACCAGAAGTTATTGCCCATTTAACGGCAGAAAGAGATTTCCAAAACAAATCAGTTAGGTTTATTGAAAACCATGATGAACCCCGGGCAGTCACAAAATTCGGCAAGTTCAGGTCATTGGCTGCCGCAACTGTTATAAGCACTATCCAGGGAATGAAATTTTATTACGATGGGCAATTCGAAGGTAAAAAAATAAAGCTTCCTGTGCAACTTAACAGAGAACCTGAAGAAAAATTCTCAAATACAATTCATAAATATTATGAGAAGCTATTAAATATTACTAAAGAGGATATTTTTAAATACGGGGAGTGGGAACTTCTTGAGCCCAAATCTGCAGGAAACGGAAATTTATCATTTCAGAATTTTTTGGCCTGGCAGTGGTCGTATAAAAATTCAAGGGCACTGGTTATTATTAATTATTCTGAATTGACAAGTCAATGCAGGGTAAAAATTGAAACCAGCTCAAAAAAAGATTTTATTATATTACAGGATCAACTAACTGGGAAGGTTTTCGATCGTTCAGTATCGGAGATAAAATATCCGGGACTTTTTATTGAACTTAAAGGATTTGCCAGTCATATTTTTGCTTTTAACGAATCATAAAATCCGGGAATCACCCAATCAGATATTTTTTTACCCTTAGGAATTCATATCAATTTCCTTATTTTTAATGAATCCAAATTAAATTTTAATCATCATATTACGTATGGCACAAAAAAAGAATAGCAATATTAAAGAAAGACAGATAGGGAAAAACTTTCCAGTTAAAAAACCGCTTATTGATCCTAGATATAAAAACACAGTATGGACGGTATTTTTTTTAATTATCCTTTTAGTTTTCTTTATAATGAACAATACTATACAGGTAGCCGAAAAAGGACCTTACCCGCCTACTTTTAATTCCTCAAATCATGAGGAACCTGGCAAAAAGGTGAGCAATGAACTTGATATCAACACCCATAAATAATATTATCAGGAGCAAATAATGTATAAATTATCTATTTATCTAATAATGATCTATACTTTGGCTGGATGCTCCAAAAGTAGCCATAATGAAAATAAGCCTATCAACAGTCAGGAAACGTCTGCATTAAAGGATAATAATAACAAGGCTCCTGAATTCACATTAGTTTCCACAGATGGGAAAGACATAAGATTATCCGAATATAAAGGGAAAGTTGTCATCATTGATTTCTGGGCTACCTGGTGCGGGCCGTGCAGGAAGGGTATCCCGGATTTGATAGAATTACAAAAAGAATTCGGAAAAGAAATAGTAGTAATCGGTATTTCTCTGGATACTGATACTAAGAGAGAAGTAATACCATTTATGCAAAAGATCGGGATAAATTATCCTGTCGCTTATGGTACACTTGAGGTTACACAACAATATGGCGGAGTGGAAGCGATACCTACTTCTTTTGTAATCAATAAAAAAGGAGAAATAGTTGGTAAACATGTTGGGTTGGTTCCAAAATCAGAATATACGGACCAGATAAATAAACTGCTCAACAAGTCCTGATTGAAACATCTCCTTTTTTCTTTAATTTATTATAAATGAAAAAAGTTTTAGTTCTAACCTATTTCTGGCCCCCTTCGGGAAAGGCTACTGTTCATTGGCCTTTAAAGATTATTAAATATCTGCCGGAATTTGGATGTGAACCTTTCGTACTAACGGTGAAGGAAGAATCCTTTACCCGCAAGGATGAAAGCATGCTTAAGGAAATAAATCCTTCATTAAAAGTATATAAATCTAGATCATTCGAACCATTTAATTTATACAAAATATTTACAGGCAGGGGAAAGAAAGAACATATTATAGATTCAGAAACTATTTCTTCAACAAATAAAAGCCTTCCTCACTTAATTTCCATATGGATCAGAATGAATTTATTTATTCCTGACGCAAGAGTTGGATGGTATTTCAACGCTGTCATGCTGGGGAAGAAGATTATAAAAGAAAATAAAATTGAAGCCGTAATTTCTATCGGGCCGCCACATTCTACCCATCTTATTGCCTACAGATTAAGTAAATTATTTAGTATCCCTCACTACCCTGTTTTTATTGATCCCTGGGTAGATATCGTGTATTATAAAGATTTTAAAAGGAGTAAAGCCACACTTGTCCTTGATAATTACTTTGAAAGAAAAGTTCTTAAGCATTCTATGGCATCCATTTTTGTTACTCGAACCATGAAAGATGATTATTCGAAAAAGTATTCTTTCTTAAAAGAAAAATCTTTCGTGTTGTATTGGGGATATGATGAAGAATCCTTTGAAAATATTGAGTATCAAAAGAAGAGCACTTATGATACGATTATTCATGCCGGGAATATCTTCGATTATCAGAATCCAGTTAATTTCTGGAAACTGGTTAAGCAAAAAATTACCTCCGGGCAAAAACTAAAAATAAAATTTATCGGGTCTGTCAGCCCTGCAATTAGAAAAGAATTAACACATGCAGGTTTAGAAAAATATACTGAATATGCAGGTTTTTTATCTTATAAAGAATTGATTAATGAACTGATTAATGCCAAGTATCTCCTTGTTTGTGCAAGCGAACCGAGACATGTTCCGGGTAAGCTATTTGAATATTTGAGAACGGGACGGCCAATAATTGCATTTGGTGATGATAATAAAGAAGTAAGTGAAATTCTGAAAACCTCCAATGCAGGCATGATCTTTAATTATAATGATAACGGCAGCAGCTTTTTTGATTTGTCAGATAAGTTCAAAACAAATCTTGATTTAGTAAAACAATTCGACCGGAAAGTAATAGCTAAAAAATTTAGCGAAATAATTTATGGTGAAGTAAATAGTGAGCCATTTTAGTTGTTTTCCCCTTTCCGTTTCTGGTATAAATATGAACGTATCCCCTCTTTAATTTGTTTATAATAACCTCGGGATTTATTAAATAATAATGAAGGTATAACCAAAATATTTTAATAAACAATTATTATTATTTTGACGAGCCATTCTTATAATGAGACAGTTGGGCATATTTTTGATACTCCTTTTCTATATAAACATGCAAAATAGTTAATTAATATTCTGGCATAATCTTTTATACTGAATTAAAAGGAACTGGAGTGTTTGATTATCAAAACCATTAATAAACGGAATGTATATGCAAATTATTCCTGACACCATTACGATCGTCGTTATTGTTGCTATGCTGTTATTCTTCCTGTTAATTGGATTTTTAACAATTAAAGAATGAAATCTGATCTTTATTTTTAGTCGAATATTTAAGTATAAAGCACTGAAGATGAATGAATGTTAGCAAGACTGAGTAGTTATGTTTTTAATGTAAATGTCTCCCCTATCTTTATCAATCCCAAATCTATATTATAATTTTTCACTGAATTACTCAACCATTTTAGCGGTTCATCAATCGGTTCCAATCCCTGCCTAAAGGTATGGCAATGTATTGGGATAAAAACTTTTGCTTTGAGATCATTAGCAGCCATTTTCAATGCTTCTTCTGGGTTGCAGTGGTTGGATTTCCACGGGTTGTATGCACCAATAGGCATTATGGCAATATCAATTCCGCCAAATGGAATAAATTTATTTGTCATTGCAGTATCCCCGCCAAAAAGTACTTTTTTCCCTTTTTTCTCAATTAAATAAGCATTAAAACTTCTCCCGTTCTTAAAATATCCTCTTGACCGGTCTCTTTCAAAAGGATAACGCCAGCCGAAATGTTTAACTTCTATTGCACTAAATTTTACATCATTCAGAAAGTACTCTTCATTCCAGTCCAGCTCCTTCAATGATTTCCAGTTCAGATCGGCTATTACATCTAAAGTATTAAAGGCAGTTATACAATTTATTTTCCCCGGATACATATCGGTAAAACTGGATAAGGTTTTATAATCCATATGATCAAAGTGTGCATGGGAAAGTAAAATAAGATCAGGACAGGGAAATTTGCCAATTTCAAGAGCCGGTTCCGAATACCTGCTTTGACCTATGGTAATTCCAAAAATATCTAATCCTATTTTTTCAAAAAGAACGGGATCAGTAACGATAATCGTACCAAACAAATTCATTAAAATAGTTGAATGCCCTATCCAGGCGATATTTATTTCGTCGTTTTTCCAATCATTTGGATCAGGTCTGGTGCCTGTATTGGAAATCTCGTTAGCCTTGATTTCTCCAAATTTTAACAATGGGAAAAACAGGAGTGATCCCAAAGTCAATTTAAGGCTGCGAAATAAAAATTTCTTTCTGCTAATTTTCATAATTAATATTCTTGGGGAGATATGCCACTCCTCCTTTTTTTAGGAGGAACGCTAATTCTAATTTAATAAAGAGGTAGGATAATCAATGTAATCTTTAAGTTTGCCTGATAAATAGATGCTTATAACTTTTCTGCCATTATTCCTTAATGCTTTTAAATCCCCTTGTGCCTGGGCAGTTATAAGTGTACCGAAAGAATATCCTCTACCCGGAACATCCAGATCATTCACTGCATCAGAAGTAAATTGAATAAATAAACCTTTATTCCCATCTCCTTTATGAAGCTGTCCTGTTGAATGCAGAAAGCGCGGACCATAACCAGATGTTACTGCCAGGTGGAATTTATCTCTTAAAACTATTTTAAGTTTAACTATGGATTTATCAAGGTCATCTGAATAAGGCATGAAGGACTGGATTGCAAAATAATCCCCTTCTACCGCCTGGGAAACAAATTCATTGAATGCTTTTTTAATATCGGATGATGTAAAATTTCCAAACAGTGAAATATTCTCGTAGATTATCGCCGGTTTCTCCAAAGGAAGGATACCGGTTCTTTTATACTCCTCCATACTCTCATTTGCCAATGTTTTGGCAAGCTGAACATTTGGCTGATCAAATGGATTTATTGCAAGGACTGAGCCAGCCATCGCCGTAGCAATTTCCCATTTATAAATTTCTTTTCCCAAATCATAAAGTCCATCAAGATGAATAGTCACAACCGGAAACCCGGTATTTTTTAATTTTTCAATAATACTGTCGTACTGAACATTATCATCATTCTTTAACCTATAGTATATAAAAACCCTATCGTTACCGTAAACTTCCGAATCTCCGGGAGGTTCTAAAATTACAGGGATAATCCCTTTTCCATCCTTACCTGTACTTTCTGCAACCAGCTGTTCAATCCATGAAGGAAATGAAGAAATTGATGGAGACACAAAGAAAGTTAATTTATCCTTTTTTATCAGATTAAGTTCTCCAAGCAATGCACCCAACCTAAATCCTTCGTTGGAGGAAATGTCAGTATTTTTACTACTGTTTTTTTCCATATGTTCAGCGTTCTTCAATAAGGAATCAATATCTGCTCCAATTAATGCTGCGGGGACCAGACCGAAATAAGTTAATGCCGAATATCTTCCACCAACCTCTCCCGGGGTAATAAAAGTCTTCCTGAATTTTTTATCCCGGGCGAGCATCTCCAGACTTGAACCCTTATCGGTAATAGCTATAAAGTGATTCCCAGGATTGGCACCAAACATCATAAGAGCATTATAAAACGCATAAAAGAAAGACATTGTTTCAGTAGTACCGCCGGATTTACTTGAAACAATAAACAACGTTTTTTTGAGGTCAAAATTATCAAGAATTTTTCTTACTGATAAAGGATGTGTACTATCCAATACTTTCAATGCAGGGAAACCCTTCTTCTTTCCGAATGTCTTAAAAAAGACTTCAGGCGCAAGGCTACTTCCTCCCATCCCAAGAAGTACAATATTATTAAAATCTTTTTTAACCTCGTCAGCAAAATCTTTTAATTCATTTATATAATCCTGCATAAAAGAGGGCAGATTCAACCATCCCAGGCGGTTTGATAATTCAACATTTTCTTCAGGTTTCTGTTTCCAGATAGTGGGGTCCATATTCCATAATCTCATACAGACTGTATTTTTTTTCCACAACTGTAAACGGTTTTCAACTGTTAATAGAATATGATCACTGGCAAAAATCTCCTGCCCTTTATTTTGCATGTCCAACCTTTTTCTTATTCTCAATTGTTGATATTAAATCGCGGAAAGAATGCGCAAAGGATTCAACCCCATCAACAGTTAGTTTTTTTGTTATTTCAGAAAAATCAATATTAAGATCCTTTAAAGCTTTCATCTGTTTGCGTGCTTCATCGACTTTATCTTCAATGGCATTATAGACTAATCCCTTAGTTTTAAATGCTTCGATAGTTGCCGGAGGCATTGTGTTTACAGTGTCCTTTCCAACCAGTTCATCTATATAAATAGTTTCGGGATAAGATGGATTTTTGGTACTTGTACTTGCCCAAAGGAGTCTTTGAATCCTGGCACCTTTATCCTGCAATTTTTTAAATCTATCACCAGTGAATATTTCCTTACTTTTTTCATAAACCAATTTGGCATTTGCAATAGCAATTTTTCCTTTTAATGTTGTATTACCTGCTTTATCAAGTTCTTTATCGACAGAGGTATCAATCCGGCTGATAAAAAAGCTGGCAACTGATAAGATATTATTCAATCGACCGTTCTTTTTACTTCTTTCCTCCAATCCAGCGATGTAAGCCTCTACAACTTGTTCATATACCTGCTGGGAAAATATCAGAGTAACATTTATACAAACGCCTTCTGAGATCATTTGTTTTATTGCGGGTAAACCTTCCTGCGTAGCAGGGATTTTAATCATAACATTGGGTCGGTTGACCTTTTTATTCAGGCGTCTTGCGGCATTTATAGTTCCTTCTGTATTAGAAGCAAGGATTGGAGAAACTTCAATGCTCACAAACCCGTCAATACCGTCAGTCTTTTTATAAACAGGGAATAAAACATCAGCAGCCCTCTGAATATCACTTATAGCTAATTCCTCGAACAAATCATCTGCCGATAAAGAAGGATTAATTGACAACAATTGTTCAATTTGTCCATCATATGCTGAGCCACTGCCTATTGCTTTCTGAAATATAGTAGGATTGCTTGTAACTCCTTTCAATCCGACTTCTTCAATCAGTCTCTCTAATTCTTTATTATTAAGTAAATCTCTACTAATATTATCAAGCCAAACACTTTGTCCGATTTGTTCTAATTCTTTAAAACGAATGTTCACGACAGCTCCTATTTTTTGTTTTCTAGATTTTTTATTTTTTCTAATCTTTTATTATACCTTAATTCATCGAGAAATGTTGCACCAAGGAAAGCTAAGATAAGCTCTTTTGCTAATTCTTCACCGATTACTCTTGCGCCGAGGCATAGAATATTCATATCATCATGTTCAACACCCTGCCTAGCAGAATAAGTATCATGGCAGACTGAAGCCCGGGCGCCATTAATCTTATTGGCAGCAATACACGCTCCAACCCCGCTTCCACAAATTATAATTCCTTTATTAGATTTTCCAGAGACAACATTTCTGGAAACCCTTTCTGCAAAATCCGGATAATCATCATTAATATTATAAACTTCATTGCCAAGGTCAATGACATTAAATTTATTATCTCTCAACCAATTGGAAACTACTAATTTTAAGTCGAAGCCACCATGATCACAACCAATAGATACTTTCAAAATATTCTCAAAATTATGATAATAAATTTATGAATTATTTTAAGAGAATTAGTCAATAATTGTATATAATTTCTAATTTTATATTATTAATAGGCTATTTATTGAATAGTAAAATTAATTATTATCTAAAAACTGCCAAAAAGTGACTCGGCTAACATTTTTTTAGATTTAAATTTAGAAATTTAGTTCAGTATTTATTAGTTTTATATGTGATATTATTTAAACTTCATTAAACAAAAAAGAAAAAAATATGGGAACCCGCTACAAAGGAACTGAAAAAGAGATGACAGCTCTTAACACTTTTTTAAAGTTAGTAAGAGCTGCAGAATCAACATTGTCGAGAGTAAATTTATCACTTACCAAGTCTAACCTAACCGAAAGCCAGTATGCAATACTTGATGCTTTATACCACATTGGTCCTTTGTTCCAAAAGGATCTTGGCAATAAACTTCTCAAGACAGGCGGAAATATAACCCTGGTTATTGACAACCTTGAAAAGAGAAAATTGGTTATTAGGGAAAGACGGGAACAAGACAGACGATATTTTACTATCCATTTGACTAAACAAGGAAAAAGCTTATTCCAAAAAGTTTTTCCCGGTTACCTCAAATCGGTGATAGAAGAGATGCAAAAACTATCGAAGAGCGATCAGGTTGAATTGCAACGTCTATGTAAGGTTATTGGATTAAGTCCCACTAACTCCAAAAAATAATTCTAGGACTGCTGGTTATTCTTTAATCTTTTTAAGTATCTCTGGAAGAATTTTGCCGGCTTCTCCTAAAAGGGATTTATTAGTGAGAGAGCTTATCTCAGTTTCTTCAATATTGACTTCAATAATGAACGCATTGCTATGTTTTGCCGTATAGATTAATGATGCTGCAGGATATACTACGGCAGAGGTTCCAACTACAAAAAAGAGATCACATTCGGATGCAGCTATTTCCGCACCTTGGAATTGGTCTTCAGGAAGGTACTCACCGAACCATACAACATCTGGTCTGATTAAACCGCCACACTTGCATTGTGGAATCTCAACTCTTTCCTCAATATCATTATAAAAAGTTTTACACCTGATACAATAATTCCTTTCTATGTTACCGTGAAGTTCAAAGATATTTTTACTCCCTGCCCTTTTATGGAGATTATCTATATTTTGAGTTATTACAGTAATCTTAGGAACATAATTTTGAAATTCAGCTATTGCCAGGTGTCCTGCATTTGGAAGTGCATGTCTGACAATGTTACGACGATATTGGTACCATTCCCACACCATATTGGGATTTTTCATAAAGGCATTAAAATTTGCTAATTCTTCTGGTTTGAATTTATTCCAGATACCATCCTTTCCCCTGAAAGTAGCTATCCCACTTTCCGCCGACATGCCTGCGCCTGAAAAAAAGACTATGTGTTTAGCACATTTAATCCTTTCAATATCTGTTTTACTAAGATCTAACATGGAATTTTAAAAAGATATAAGCATTCTCCTCTATGGAAGAATATCATGATTAAAAAGATCCGTTGAAGCAAGGGGCAAAAATTTAGTCCATTTTCCCTTTTCTTTTATTTCACTAAGTGCACTTTTATAAGCATTAACTTTAGCACTTAATTCATCTGCCTGGTATAATGTGATAGCTTCAAGAGTCTTGGGTAAAACGGGGGATGCAAACTCAAGTTTACCTTGGTGGCTAAGGATAATATGGAGCAGACAATCCCTGAGATCATCAGGGAAATCAGGAATTTTTTTACAACCTTCATTGATCAGCATAGCGGAAATCACGATATGACCGATTAGTTTACCCCTAGTTGTATATTCAAAGGATGAATCAAAACTAAGTTCTTCAGTTTTGCCATAATCATGCATTAATGCTCCGCAAATTACAAGATCCCTATTTATTTCAGGATGAATATCGCACATAAGGTCGCATATTCTAATAAGCTCAAGGGAATGTTCTAGCAAACCATTCAGGTATGAATGATGCCAGTATTTCCCTGCAGGTGCAGCTGTAAATTTCAAAAGATTTTTTTCATTAAAAAACTGATCCATTAGCATTTTTAATTTTGAATTCTTGATTTTTTGAATTCTTGTTATTAATTCATTTTTCATCTCTTCAACATTTCTCTTCGATCTTGCAAGAAAATCAGCAGGGGATAATTTATCAGCTGGATCTGCTGTTTTTATAGAATTGATTTTAATCTGAGGCACACCCTGATAGTCATCCATCGAGCCTATAACTTTTACGACATCTCCTGTCTTGATCTCTGTATACATTTTGGAAAAGTTTTCCCATACATTTGCGCTCAGTGACAGAGTTTTGTCTGCAAGTTCAAGATAAAGATATTGTTTATTAGTTTTGGTAAGTTTTATTTCACATTTTTTCAATAGCAAGTAATGATTTATCGGGTCCCCCTTTTTCACCATATTAAGATCTGTTTGATTAAGCATAACAGTAATTCCTTTTAAAGAACCAAATTAAATTTCTTTTACAACCTCAAAAATACTCTCTTTCGGAAGATGTGCAATCACGGACCGCCTAAGGAGATCTATAGATACTGCAATAGTTTTACCATTATCACTTTCATGGACCACCCCTATAATACCTTCAAACGGACCCTCCCTTATTTTGACTTTAATACCCGGAGTCAAACCATCCTGAATTAAAAAATCAGATTCTTCAGAAAGCATCTTTTTAAGATTTTCAATCTGCCATTCAGGTATTTTGGCTGGTCTGCCGTTATCAAAAACACATCTTACAATGGAAAATTGTTCCAGGGATAATTTCCTTTCACTCTCATTGGCTAAAATAAAAATATAACCCTTAAGTATAGGTTCCAGAATTTTTTTCTTCCTGTCACTCCATTTTTTCCACTTAACAACAACAGGGAGGTAATTTTGTACGCCTATAGTCTGAAGCTGTTCGGCTGCTTTAAATTCACTTCGAGACCTAGTATATAGGGCAAACCAAGCTTTTTCATGAGACTCATCGGTGTTTCTTAATTCTTGCAACATATGGAGTGTAAATTAACCTTTAATTATGTTACGACCGATTGAATAATAAGTAAAATGTAGATCCTGCATTTTTTCAAGGTCATATAAATTACGTCCATCGAAAATAACCGGTTTTTTTAACAAAGCTTTTACTCTGCTAAAATCAGGTTTTCTGAATTCATTCCATTCAGTCACAATAATAAGGGCATCTGCATTTTCAAGAGCGTTATAGGTTCCTTTTGCTAATTTAATTTTACCGTTATAAAGATTTTTGATGTTATCCATGGCTTCAGGATCATAGGCAGTTACTGAAGCACCTCCCGCTAGCAAGAGGTCTATAATTTTTACAGAAGGTGCATCCCTTATATCGTCAGTGTTCGGTTTAAAGGCAAGCCCCCACATAGCAAAATGTTTTCCTTTGATCTTGCCATTGTAATGAAGTTTTATCTTTTCAAAGAATCTGATTCTTTGATTTTCATTTATTTCAACAACAGATTTGAGTATTTTGAAATCATAATTATTCTCATTTGAAGTATTGATCAATGCTTTGACATCTTTTGGAAAACAAGAACCTCCGAAACCAATTCCCGGAAACAAAAATCGTTTACCGATTCTTGAATCAGAACCAATACCAATCCTCACTCTGTCAACATCCGCTCCGGTTATTTCGCAAAGATTGGCAATTTCATTCATAAATGTAATTTTGGTTGCTAAGAAAGAATTTGCAGCATATTTAGTCATTTCAGCAGATTTTTCATCCATAAAATAAATGGGATTCCCGGAACGGATAAATGGTTCATATAATTCTTCAATAATTGTTTTGGTTTTTTCATTTGAAGTCCCAACCACTACCCTTTCCGGTTTCATAAAATCCTCAACTGCCATACCTTCCCTCAGAAATTCAGGATTTGAAGCGACATCAAATTCAAAATCAGGAGCAT
>OCZT010000970.1_pt1 | contig 29444 bp, 46 predicted proteins | sample 1539031 | NCBI WGS metagenome assembly OCZT01 (sample SAMEA3539308, study PRJEB22396) | soil metagenome | biome: tundra; feature: field; material: soil | place: USA | collected 2010-05 | depth 0.15 m | reverse complement strand
CTAGAGATGGAGAAGGAGTTAATGTTTCTGGAGAAAATGATAAAGAGACTATTACCGCTGGTGGTAAACCAGTAGAATCTGATATAGTATCTAATAGTGTTGGTGGTAAAGTAGTTTCTGGCGGAGGACAGAGACAAGGTGGACCTAATACTAAGGGTAGTATTGCTGGAACACCAAAAGGTACCGGAGAAGGAACTATAAGTCTTCAAGAAGCCAAGACTAAACTTCGTGGAATGGTAAAAGAAGCTTTGAAAGAAATTAAGTTTGATAGAGAAAGTGGCAAGTGGACACGACTTACCGAAGGCGGCCATAAGGCCGGTTGTAAATGTGGTTTCTGTGCTAATAAGGGAAAGTTCGGCAAGAAAAAAGATAAAGAAGATAAGGGTACAGATAAGAAGAAAGATAAGAAGGAAATTGATGAAAATCAATTAAATGAAGTACAAAAATCTGAATCTATGTGTCCTGCGTGTGGCAGTACAATTCAAGATATAAATGCCTATGGTATGGGAGATTGTCCAGCTTGTATGAAACAAGTTAGAGGTGTATCACCAAGAAATCCTGCAGTACAACAAGCACGTCCTACATCTATAGCTCCTAAAAAGATTGGCAGTCCTTTTCAAAAGGCTCAAATTCCAACGGGAGGATTATCTAAATTAAATCCAGGTATTGTTAAGAAAATGCGTGAAAATGAGGTCGGTATGAAAATAGGCCCATCCTACAAGACAATTCAACCACGACAATATAAAGTAATGGATGATGATTTTGGTAGAACTAATCAATATGACCCAGAGATTACAGAAGTATATGATGAAGAAGAAGAATGTTCAATGCAGGAACGTTATAACGAACTTATAAATGCACGACGTAATCTTTCTGAATCTGAAATGGATGAAATGAAGTCGGTCCGTGAAAGATTAAAAAATATAAATATTGCTAAGAGAAACTACGGATTGTCTCAAGGTGGAGTAAATCCAAATGTATTTGAAAATGAAGTAAATATGAAGATAGGTCCATCCTACAAGACAGTTCAACCAAGAATGTATAAAACGGCAAAAGATGATTTTTCTAGGACTAATCAGTATAAGCCTGATGTTCAAGAATCTGGCATGCCAACTATTGAACCTGAAGTAGACCCTGATATTGATCCTGGATATCCTCCTGGTGTTGACCCAGATAGAGCTCCTGCTCAACCTGGTAAACCAAATGTTCCAGATCCACTGCAACCAGATAAACCTGGTATATCACCACGTCCAAAAGGATATGCAGAAGAATCAAAAAATGTTACAATGCAAGGACATGAAATGCTTGCTCAAATTCATAAAGACCTACAAGCTCAAGGTGTAGAAAGGGTTCCAGAAGAACAACCAAGTAGAGAAGAGGAAAAACAATTAGCTAGAGATAGAGAAGCTAATCTTCCGTATAAAGGATATCATGGTGCTAATAAAAGAAGAGACAAGCTTTCTAAATTAGCTTCAAAGTCTCCTCTTGCTCAAGAGAGTTTTGAGAAGAAAGGTAATGACCCAGAACATTTTGGTGATGAATGGTCTAAAGATGGTAAACCTTCAAAGAAAGTATCAGAAGCAGGAGGCCAGGCTATACAGAGATCGAGTAGTAGAACTGTTAATGATATTCCTCAAATCCCAAAGAATCGCCATCGTGACGACATTGATGAATCTAAAAAAAAAGAGTTGGACGAAATAGCTGATAGAGAGTTTTCATCATTACACGATCTTGTTTTATCTATAAAAAGAAGATTTCAAACAATAACATCTGATCAACTTAGAGGTGCCATTCCTCCATTGTTTAAAAGACAAACAGGATGGGATGTGGATCCCGAAGCTTTAGAAAAAGTTATTAGTCAAATTGAATCGGGTGAGATAAAAGACTAATAAATTATGTTATGGATGAAGGACTTAGTTTCAGCGATATATTCGATGATGACATTCCATATGAGCAAAAACCACCAGAGATGCTCGTTCCGATGGAGGAAACCGATTTCCCAACGCAGGCTAAAGACTTATTTGCTGGACTTTGGGAAAGTGACTTGCTTACCGAAACTCATCTTCAGGATTTGTTCCATGCCACGGGAGAAACCAACTTACTTCAAATACTTAAGGATGATTCCTTAAAGTTAGCCTTTGCCGGAGGAACTCAATCAGATTTATCCTACAACAAAGGTCATCAATTCTTCTTATCCACAATGAGACAGAAATATGGTAACTATGCTAGAGATATTGGTAAAGAAACAGGTTTCATTAAACATCATGTAGTAATTCATCTTGACGGATCGGCATTAACAGCTGCTGGATTTAAAGTATTTCCTATAGATTATTGGGGGAATGGACCTGAATATTCTGAACAAGAAGAACGGATAGTATCTAATAAAGATGAAATCTCCCCTCTCAAAAAATTTGTTAAAGATATTCATGTATATATTCCGACTGAATTAAAACATCAACTAACAATAGAAAGTATCCACGAAATTAGTAATTTAGCTCCAAAAAGAGGAGTTAAGGTATATTTTTATAAACAACAAGATGTTCAATATTTTAAAGCACAAAGAACTGAAAAAGCAGTTACGGATGTAAATAAAATTTTATCTCCTTCTCAATTATCTTCAGAAGATATAGCATGGAAAAAATGGGCAATTGACCATAATAAAAAGGATACTACATATCTCCACTCTTTTATGAGAATATATAACCATGATTACTCTCGTGTGGAAAAATATCCTGATAGTCATGTTATGAAATGTCTATTATGGTATCCGCATGATTCCATATCTCAATTATTTTGTGATGCTCACAATTATAAACCATATCATCTTCCCATTTTTAGAGATATAGTGGCAGCAATAAAGAAAGAAGGTCTCAAGACATTCAGAGAACTTATAGAATTGGTAATGAAGCGTGAGATAGAAAGATATAAAAAACAACAAGAATTGGATGATTTAAAAGAAATTCGTGACTATAAAAGGATTGTAGAAGATATTATGAAGAGGAAATGATTTCAGACCAATATTTATATACATATATGAAACCTGAAAATAAAGAAGAGTTTAAACTTCATTTAGGCGAACTATTTCAGTGTCTCCAAAAGGAGTTGAAATTAAAGTCGCTTCCTAGAGTATTTTTGATAGAGGATCAAAAAAATGCTGATAAAATATTGGGTAAAACAGGTTATTATGATCCTAAATCCAAAGAAATTCATCTTTTTATAACCGATAGACATCCTAAAGATATACTTCGTAGTTTTAGCCATGAATGCGTTCACCACTGGCAGCACGAACATGAACAATTAGAAAAACATTCAAATGAACAAGGAGAGAGTGATCCTCAATATGCTCAAAATAATCCGTGGTTAAGACAGATGGAGAAGCAGGCATATTTACTAGGGAATATAATGTTCAGAGATTTTGAAGATGTGAAAAAAAATAAAGATAGGAAATCAGGAAAGAAAGGTGTCTAATGAATGTACATTATGACCAAAAAGATGGTATAGGATCTGTTCCTGATAATCAAGAAATATCCTACAAAGGTTTCAAAGTTTGGATGGTTCCTGATATGTTTCTTAAACTTGCTCGAAAAATATACATCGACCCTCAAGATACCACTTATCTTTATCTTAAGAATGCAATCAAACGTGGAAAACCAATCGGTTCTCCTTTTCTAAATGTTAATTGGGATGCTTCTAAAAAAGTGTGGACTATTTGGGATCATGAAGGAAGACATCGTGTTCAAGCTATAAAAGATTTATGGCCTAATGAATCTATGGAAGTTCATATTTTCCCTGGTAGTGGAATTAGAGCTAGAGATATAACTCCTGATATGCTTCAAAGTTTCATGAGAGGTATTATAGCTCAAGATAAAACTTTTGTAAAAAATCCTACATCAGAGGTAGAATTAAAAGGACAAAAAATTACTCCCCAACAACAAGGTATGCCGGCTACTTCAATGCAACCGCCTCCAATGCTTGAAACTCAAAAACAAAAATTAAAGAGAATTAGAGAATCAGTAAATCCCCCAATCCAACAGAGATTATCTCAAGCTCACAATAAACTATATCAACAGTTTCAAAAGATATTAGATAAAGAAAAACCATGTAAATTTGATAAAGAAGGTGGTTGTGAGGGAAGCCGTGTTGGTTATGTTCCAAAAAAAGATGTCTGCTGCCGTGGATGCAGACATCATGGGCAAAAGGGATGTGAGACTAAAGCTCTAGGATGTAAATCTTGGGCTTGTGGAGAAATGGATAGAAATTTGAGTCCTGAAGCTAGAAAACAATGGGATGATCTTAGGAAGAAAACATATCAAAGTGGAATGTGGTTGGTTAGAGCTTCAAAAGAGCAAGAAATAGAACATGCTCTTGAAAAAATTAAATATAGAATTGGTATCAATAGAGTAAGAAAATGGGTATCTGATTATATGGTAAAGAATCCTGGTATAAGTAGTTCTAAAGCTTATCGTGCTTTGACTGCTGCACGTGCCAGAGGAGAAAATATATGAGTGACTCTGGATTTGAAGAATATACTGATATAAAAACAAGTGTAGTTCCTGATTTTACACAGATTTTAAATCAGAGAATGGTTAAGGGTGTACAACCTAATCTTCCGGGGTTCAACCCTCACGCAATGATGGTTAAGAAGAACCAGATAGAAAAGGGAGAAATAACTCCAGATTTGGTATCAGAAGTTAAATGGCCAGAGAAGGATGTTGAAGTATTAGAGGACTTTTGTAAGCAATACGGAATAATTGGATTTAATGTTGGACGTATGGGTCCTATAGCAGCACTTGCTTTTTTAAAAAATAAAATGGGTTTGTGTGGTGGACCTTTATCAGAAAGAGTTCCTTTTGGTTATGAAAAAACAGGTACAAAGAATATTTATAATTCTAATTATCCATATCAACATTCTTTAGATAAAAGAACTGTTTTGAATGGATAAAATATATTTATGGTTATATGAGAATTTTACTTTTACTACCATTAATCTTTTTACTATCGGGATGTTCTATTCAAAAATTTAATCAACCTCCAATGTGGGCATCAGCAATTACCAGTCACGAACGTTTCTTTGGTCTTGATGCTTCTATTCCTGTAGCAACTGGTACAAGGATTGGTGTAAAACTTGGTTGGGGTAGTGTAGTTTGGGAAGTAATTCCTTGCTCTACTAATAAAGTATATTCGGCTCCTATTTCTGATACTTTCTCATTAGGTCAATCAATTAATCCATTTGATACTAAAATAAATGAAGATCTACAAACAGGATGGGAAGGAACCCCACCAACTCCCCGTTATCCCAAATTATTTGGACCAACTACCGTAACTAATACTGTTAATGTTGTAAAATTTGTGAATACTAATTCAACACCAAAAATTTTGATTTCACCAAAGAATAAATAAAGGATAATATGATTGATCAAATAATAAATAAGGATGATATGATTGGCAAAAGAAAAAATAGAACACATAGAATTTACAATTATAAGTTTCAGAAACCAGATAGTCGTGATAAGTTTTTCCCACAAATTGTTGAAGTAAAACGATTGAAACTAATGACTTTACCAAAAGTCGTTACTTTGAGAAAATGGTGTTCTGCAATAGAAGATCAAGGTGAATTAGGAAGTTGCACAGCTAATGCGTGGGCAGGCCTAATGCAATGGCACGAGAATTACATAGAACGTCCTGCCGGAATACCATATCACGACCTTAGCCGGCTGTTTATTTATTATAATGAGAGAGTTGTTGAAGGAACAGTTGATCAAGATGCAGGATCTGAATTGAGAACAGGAGCAGCTGTGTTAAATCAATATGGTGTGTGCCCTGAGTGGGAGTGGCCTTATTGGATTAATAGTTTTAAGACAAAACCAACTCCAAACTGTTATAAAGATGGACTTCCTCATATAATTAATAGTTATTATTCCATTAAGACGTTTACCAATTTAAAAATGAGTTTGGCAAATAATTTGCCATTCGTTTTTGGATTTAATGTTTATGACAGCTTTGAATCAGACGCGGTAAGTCAAACAGGTATAGTTCCTATGCCTGATGTTCAAACAGAAACGTTACTCGGTGGCCATGCTGTAATGGCAATTGGTTACGATGATTACGAAAAAAGATTTTTGATAAGAAATTCTTGGGGAAAGAAGTGGGGGTTGCATGGTGTTAATGCCGGATATTTCACAATGCCTTATGATTACCTTGCTAACTCAAATCTTGCTTCAGATTTTTGGACAGTTGTAAAAATGTCTGAAGATCCACTAAAATTATAATCTAAATAAAAATATCATAAGAATTATCAAAGGTTTGACAAATTGATTATTGTATAGTATATTATGTATTAGAAAAATTTTCGATAAACGAAAAATAAAATAAATAAAATATGAAAAAACTATTAAACAAAATCACAACTGGATGGCTAGCTCTTGGCTTATTCGTTGGTTGTGCAACAATAGCTGCTTTAACAGCAGCGCAAATAGCAACCATCGGTACAGTTGTTACGCAAGTAGCTGATGACAGTGCTATCTATGCTATTCAGCAAGATAAAAATAATGCAACTTATTTTAAGTTAGCAAACCAAGTTCTTGACAACTTTGCTCAAGGAACAGATTTGTCTCCTACTGCTCTCCAAGCTGCTTTGGCTAAAGTAACTAGTACTAACCAATGGGTTAATTTGGCAATCAGTTCAGCAGTAGCTATATATGATATTTCATATAGCCAGTATATTTCAAGTCAACTTGCCAATACTCCTGCAGCTAAGGCATGGATTCTTGATGCAGAAGCAGGATTTAAACAAGCGTTGGCATCTACCGGAACTTCTTTAAAGATTGCTCAACTACCTTCTTGGTATAAGAATGGTATTGTTGATAAGGTTACACTCAAGGCTAAAATTGATGCTGCTGTAAAAGCAGGAAAGTAATAGTTTAAAATAAATGTTATATCAACGGACGGAAAGAAATTTCCGCCCGTTTTTTATTATTGATATAAATTGTATAATATGTTGAGTTTAAACAAAAATGAGTGATATTAGAATAGGTAAACTACATATAGATTATATGAAATATTACATACATGACACGACTATAGGCAAATACGTTTATTTTAATCAATTAAACGAATTGGTTTCTTATTACGATAAATTTATTCCTAGAGCATATAACATGACGAAAACTCAATTTATTCAGCATTTAATTGATCTTGGTCATGGATACGATGATGGCAATGGTATTATGCTGACGAGAGCTATAACTGAGAATTATAACGTAGGTATTCTTCGAAATGATGGTAAACACGAACGAACTGATATCTTCGAGGCTTCTGCTTTCCAAAAAGACGAATACGGCGATTAATAATTTTCAATAGGTTACGTGACGGTTAATTTTGAAATAAAGTGGTCTGAGCCATATCGCATACAAGATAAAGATGGCATAGACAAATGGAGAAGGCATTGGATTATACCTCCTGCTAACCGATCTTCTTTTTTTAATTTCTGGAGTCGTCAGAAGTTCATACTTTGGGGAGAGGGTTTCTCAGTAGCAAAGCAAGACACAGAATGGGTAGTATATGAAACCAAAATGTGTCTTGAAAACTTCAAGGCATTCAAAGGCACCGAACAACCAAAAGTAAAAGACGAGGAATTTTGGCTTCCTCCCTATAAAGTCAAAAATGAATCTGGTTTACGTTCGTGGCAGGTAGAATCAGTTTCTAAGATAGTATCATCCATTAAAAAGTATGGGTGTTCTATTGATGGTTCTGATTTAGGAGTAGGAAAAACTTATGTAGCATGTGCAGTTGCTCGTGAACTAAACATGAAAATAGTAGTTGTTTGTCCGAAAGCAGTTAGAGAACCTTGGAGACGCATTATTACAGATCATTTCGGAATGAAAGATAAGATCATAGATATTATAAACTATGAACAGCTTCGTATAGGTAAGAAAGAATCTAAAGTTGCTTCTTTCATAGAAAATCGAAAAACTCACAGAGAGAAGTTCACTTGGAAAATTACTAGAGATACTCTTATTATATGGGATGAATCTCAAAAATTAAAGAATTGGAAGACTAAGAACTCTAAGACGTGTATTGAAGCATTCAAACAAGGTTATAAGATGCTTTTCTGTTCGGCAACTAATGCAACTAATCCACTTGAACTCAGAACTGTGGGAACTGTGTTAGGACTCTTTAAGGGGAGCGTGGCATATTACCAGTGGTGTTATGAACACGGAGTTAGTAAAGGACGCTTTGGTTTGGAATTTACTACAGATATGGCAGTTAGAGAGAAGGTTTTAAGAAAGCTTCATAATGATATCTTTGTTAATCGAGGCATTCGTCTTTCAAGAGATACCATTCCAAACTTCCCGGAATCTGAAATTATAGCTGATTGTTATAATATGGATGACGTTGATGTTAATAAGATTAACTCTTATCATGAAGAAATGGAAGTAGAACTTAAAAAACTAAGATCTAAAATGAAAAGAGATGCTGCTAGTGAATTGACAGCTATAATAAGAGAAAGACAAAAGATTGAATTAGTTAAGACACCATTAATAATAGAAATGGTGGAAGATGGATTAGAACAAGAAATGTCTATTGTTGTATTTGTTAATTTTACAGAAACTTTAAAAGCCTTATCTAATAGATTAAATACTAAATGTATATTTGACGGAAAAACAGGGGACAAAGAACGTCAACAAAATGTAGATGATTTTCAATCCGATAAAGAGAGAGTCATTTTAGTAAATATACAGAGTGGAGGAAGTGGTCTCAGTTTACATGATTTACACGGAAAACATCCCAGATTATCATTAATATCTCCATCATATTCGGCGGTTTTAATGAGACAATGTACTGGTAGAATTTGGAGAGATGATTCTAAAAGTAAATCAATACAAAAAGTAATTTTCGTTGCTGGCACTGTTGAGGAAAAAGTATGTGAGAATGTTAAAATTAAATTAGATAATTTAGATTTACTTAATGATGGAGATTTATCATATATTGAAGATAAAAATATAAGAAAAATAAATGGTTAAACCAAATATATTTATAAATATGAATAATAATGAATTAATGGAACGTGATGATTGGGAATTACAATTGGTTATTAGACATAAATCTAATCCCATAGAATTTCCAATGAATGTTTCTATAGCAAAAAAAACTTGCGAAGAGATTTTATGTGATTGTGAAACTGGAATTATTATAGGAAAGAATTGGCACGGAGGAATGACTAAAGGAGAATGGAAAAATAGAAAAGAATACATTAAAAAGGTTTTAGATGAATTGGAAAATATATGAATAACGGTTTTAAATATCGTGTAGAATACGACGGATATGATATAAATTGTAGTTTATATCAAAGAATATCATATAGTGGTGGAAAATATTTTATAACAGAACAAGAAGTTAAAAACTATATTGAAGATACAACTGATAGGTTTAAATTAACAGATAAAATTCCTATATTTAAAATTACGGATTTAAAATATGATAAATATTGGCAAAAATCTTTGAGAGAATATGAAAAAGAAAAGTCATAAGCACAAATACCATGATATTGGTAAATTTATTTATCTTGAGTATAGTGGTTATCAATTTCATTATGAACAGAAGTGTAAATGTGGGAGAAAGAGATTAAGAAAAGGAAAAAGAAAAACATATGAAGAACTCTATGAAATCAAAACTGAAAAGAGTTATAGTTAAGTGTTTAGATTGGGTGGAAGAATTTGACATTGATCCGAATGTATTCGACGATGTTTATATGGAAGCCGCTACACGAGCACTCGAAAAGAGAAAAGATGGTGAAAAGTTTCTTGTAACTGTTGTAATGGAAACGTTTCTTAAAACTGACACAAAGAAATCACAAAAGCACTATGTCTATAATACATATTTCGTATTAATTAATGCGGGATTACACTTTAAAGCAGAAATGATGAGACTTAATTTTTTAAAATCTCACGGTGTAGATTTAAGAAAGGAAAGCTTAAAAGGTGACGACAATGGAACAGAACCAAACAAATCATTCAACCAAACAGACCCCCCAACGACTTCAAATTGATAAAGATAGGGTTATTAATGAATTAGTCAACGAGGTTGAATTACTAAAAATACAAATTGATGATATAAAAAGTGAAAAACTAATTGATTCTTTACAAATTACAGAAAAGAAACTAAAATCTTCTGGGATCTTTTCTACTCATAGATTAAAAGTGGATAATGGATGGCGTTCACTTCTTGAGTCAGAGATAGATGATGCTCAATTTCATACTGAAAATTCTACAGAAGCATCAAAGTATTTGGGCATATCATATCGAACTTATAAAAAGTGGTGTCAGGTATATAATAAATGGAAAATTAACCCTTGGATCAAAGGTTCAAAGAAAAAATATTGGGATCCAAATAAAGGTAAATATCCTTTAAATCAAATCTTAGATGGTAAATTTCCAAATTATCCAATTTACAGATTAAAAGATCTATTAATCAGAAGTGAAATTAAAAAAGCAGAATGTGAGGTTTGTGGTCTTAATGAACAGAGAGTAACAGATGGAAAAATACCCTTATTACTTAATTTTATAGATGGAGATGAAACGAACCATAAATTAGAAAATCTTCAAATTCTTTGTTATTCTCACTTTTTTCTTATGGGTAGAGGGTATATACGTCATGGAAAAGTGGAGTTTAATTTCAAAGATCCTGATAGATTGCAGTAGTATTTTTGAAAAATAGACACAAGATTTTAATTTATCTATAGATTATCTATATTTATTAGTATAATGAATAGTATTAAAAAATACAAGAAAGTTTGCGGAAAATGAATTCTACTCAACATATTTTATCTAAAGAGGGTATTTTGACAACCTTTTCCATAGCTAAAAAGGTATCTAAAAAGGACATTCTTGCTTTACAAAAAAATTTCTTGGGTGATAATTTCAAAAATAGAAAATTTAAAAAACTTTTAACAAAAAAAATGTTAGAAGAAACCAAAAAGGCATTTTTAGATCAAAAAATTCCAGGTTTAATAATTCCTGGTCAAAATATTCCAGATGAAGAAAAACGTAAAATGATGGAGCTTACTTATTTTGCTTCAATTGTAACTAAGAAGATTGCTGAAAAGAAGATTGATAAATTTCATTCTTGTTATATAATTAGCGCCATAGTAAATATGCTGGGATTAACAGAAAGTGATTTCGATGAATTTCACAGGAAGTTTTCAAAATATAAAGATGGAACTAGTGGATTAGGTGAATCTGATCAAATAGATTGAAAATTATAGTTATTAACGAAAAAGATATATGAACGACAATAAACATCATAAAAACATTAAAATATTATTTGTGTGCAAAGAACGAAGTAACATTTACAGCAGTTCTCCGTATGGATATGGACCATCTTATGGTCTTATTAATTCTTGTAAATTCATTGTTAATGCACTTCTCCCACATCATATAGAAGGCAAAGTGGTTTCCGTCTTTGATGGCAACGGAATTGATAAAGAAGTTCACGATTTCGAACCAACACATGTTTTTTTAGAAGCATTGTGGGTTACTCCAGATAAAGCTAAAGAACTTTTAACGAAATATCCAAAAATTAATTGGAATGTAAGAGTTCATAGTAAAATTCCATTTCTTGCTCATGAAGGTATTGCAATACAATGGTTTAGAGAATATGATCAGATAAAGGTAAAAGGACAAAAAATCCATCTATCTTCAAATAATACAGAAACAATTGATGCTTTTGAAAGAGACTATGAAATTGATGTGATTTATAATCCTAATATCTATTGTCCTCCTAAATATGAAGATGATAAAATTAAAATTAAGAAACATAGAAATGTATTAAATATTGGATGTTTTGGTGCTATAAGACCTATGAAGAACCATTTACTTCAGGCTATGGCAGCAATAGCATTTGGTAATAAATCTAAATACTCTATTAATTTTCATATTAATAATAATAGAGTAGAGCAAAAAGCTGATGGTGTACTTAAAAATTTGGAATATGCTTTTAAGGATACAAAGCATAAACTTGTTGAGCATCCTTGGATTGACCACGAGCCTTTTATTAAATTGGTTAGACAAATGGATTTAGGTATGCAGGTTAGTATGAGTGAAAGTTTTAATATTGTAGCTGCTGACTTTGTATGGAATAATATACCTGTTGTTGGTTCGTCTGAAATTTCTTGGTTATCACATTTATATAAATCCGATATTAATTCTATTGATGATATGATCAGTAAACTTCATTTTGCATTACATGGAAAACTGATAAATCTACAAAAATCTAATTATATTAATTTAGTAGAATACAACAAACGATCGGTTAATTCGTGGTTAGATTCACTATAAATATATTGTATATAATAACTTTACAAAGTATATTATAGTGATATATTTCTATAGGTTATATTATGGTTATGAAGATACGAAATATTGCGGACATTCATGTTAATGAAGAGCATTCCCCTGTAGTTTTTATTACAGGTGTTACTGGTCAGGATGGTAGTCACATGATTGACTATCTTCTTCGAGAAACAAATGCTTCTATTATAGGTGGTGCCAGAAGATTAAGTGTAGAGAATCACGATAATATTAGACATTTGGAAGGTCAATTAAGATTTCAACTAGTAAACTTTGACTTAACCGATTCACATTCAATTTATAAGCTAATGGAAGTATCTCAGCCTGACTACTTTATTAACTTTGCGGCCCAATCGTTTGTGGCCTCTTCGTGGGATTTTGCACGGCAAACTTGGCAAACCAATTCTACTGCAGTGTTAGATTGTTTGGAAGCAATTCGTAGAGTTAAACCCACCTGTCGCTTTTATAATGCTGGTTCTTCAGAAGAATTTGGTAATGTACTATATTCTCCTCAAGATGAAAATCATCCACCGAGACCTCGTTCACCATATGGAGCATCAAAGTCCGCTGCCAGAACTTTGGTTAAGGTATATCGTGAATCATATGGATTGTATGCCGTTCAGGGATGGTTATTTAATCATGAAGGAATAAGGCGTGGAGAAGATTTTGTAACTCGTAAGATTACAAAGGGTGTAGCAAGAATTAGGAAATCATTGTTTAATGGTGAATGTTTTGATTCAATCAAACTTGGTAATGTAGATGCTAAAAGAGATTGGTCAGATGCAGAAGATATGATTGATGCTGTATGGAAGATGATGAACCAAGAAGAATGTATCACCGGCACCGCTGAACAAATACGTGAAGGTTCAGAACCTTGGACTGGAATGACAATTCCGTTAGTTGATAAATTTGTTCCTAAAGACTATGTAGTATCAAGTGATGAAAATCATAGTATTCGTGATTTTGTTGAAATAGCATTTAAATATGCTGGAATACAAGGAAAATGGATGGGATCTGATCTTGAAGAAATTTTTGGTAATGAGAAATATGGATCGTTGGCATCTATTGATCCTAAATTTTATAGACCAGCAGAAATTGAAGTTCTTTGTGGTAATTCGTCTGCTATTCGTAAAGAATTAGGATGGAAACCAAAAACTTCATTTGAACAACTTGTAAAAAAGATGGTGGAGAATGACCTTAAAAATTATGAGACTCGATAAGATGATTAATAAACTTAGAAAGAGATTTGGTGGATACTTTACTTCTACCTGTCTCTTTCTTATAAAAATCAATGATATTACTACATATTTCTATTTCAATTATGGTCCCGTCATTCTCCCTTACTTGTATTATAAGTTGTTTTGATTTTGGCATATAACCATAACTATATAGTATAAAAATCAAGACCGCCTTTTAGGCGGTCTTTTTGTTATTTAATTGTCAATAGTTATAAGGAATGGCTTCCATGTAGGATGTTTGACATCTCTAATCATGGCAGATAAAGGAATTGGGGGTGGAGCTTTAGGTTGCTTTATTAATTTTAATCCAATTTCACTATTTAATCTATTACCTTTTTCTGAATTGATTTTTTTATGAGTTGTCACTAAATTTTCCCATGTATCTCTGCCACCTTTTGATTGTGGTTGAATATGGTCAATAGTAGCATCTTCTCTTTTTAATTTCTTTCCTGTATATTGATCTGTTCCATTATCACGAATCCAAATGGCTTCTTTTGAAGGTTTACCTCTAAAAGTTTTTTTAGGCATCTTATTAAATGTCTTTGCGATAGAAATTGTTATCGGTCTTATCATTTTATTACCATTAGCATAATGAATAGCATCGTTAATTTCCCAAGGTCTTACAGGTAATGTAATCCAGGTATCCCAATCTGATGGAATCATAGAAATTGGATCTTTTTCTGGAATTCCATTTTCATCTAAAATGTAATTTCCATTTTCATCTTTTTCATAATCTATATCTAATGCCATAGAGCTTAATCCGGCTGCTAAATCTACAATAGCACGACCTACAGTTGATGTGCCTACGACTTGCCAGGCCCTATTTAACTTTAGAACTATTACTTTATTAATAATGTTACCCATATACTATAAATACTACCACATTTTCAATAAAAGTCAATAGATAATTTTTGTGATTTTTTTGTTATTTTTATTGGATTGAAATGTATATATATAAAACGAATTTGATGTTTGTTATTACATGAAAGAAAATATATGGGAAGAAAACAAAAATATAATGGAAAAGAGGAAAAACGTGAAGCACATAGAATACAAAGAATGAACTATTATAATAGGCAAAAAGTTATCATCAAAAAATGGGATAAAGCAATGTTTTTATCAGAATGTTTTAGTGGTATTTATAAAAAGAAATGTGCTTTAGATCTAGAAAAACTTGGAAATCTTCTTGTGGGTAAATTTTATTCCACTCTCATAAAAGTAGATCAGATTTATGGAGAGTCATTTTATGCTGGAAGTCTTTTACCACTTATAGTAAGATTTCATGCTGAAACTCCAAATAATATTCCTTCTACAGAATGGCTTTGCTCAGATTTTTATAAGTATTTAGAAAAATATAGAGGAGATAAAACTACAATTGTATTCCAAAATGATAATAAAAAAAATGAATTAGTTAATTTTATAGTTCATTATATGGAAGATGTTAAAAAAAGATACTATGAAAATAAGCGGAATATACAAAATAGTAAATAGAGTTAATGGAAAGTATTATATTGGAAGTGTTAAATTCTATATGATATAATCAACCAATCCCTTTTTTATACACTGAGATGAATTCAGAAATACATCTCTTTCTAGAATTTTATCTAATTCTTTTAATTTAATTTTACTTTTATTAAGATATACACTTCTTATTAAGATCATTATAAGTTCCAAATTTTGTAATTCATCTTTGAAGGCCATATAATTACCCCAGAGTCCTGATGATACTTGGTGAATCAGCATGACAGAATTTTTCGATATAAATCTTTTATGACCACACACCGATAGGAGGGTAGCGGCGCTGGCAGCCACCCCCTCTATATATGTGTAAATAGGGACATCACTATTAGTAATTTTATCAACAGCAGACATTGATGCAAATACATCGCCACCATCAGAACAAATATGAATTTCTATAGGCGGAGGAACAGACAAATTATAAGTTAATTGAGTAATTTTCATTTGTTTAGATACATTATCAATTTGCTTATTAAGTGTTAAGATAGTATCTTTAGAAATATCTGTGTAGAAATAAATTTTATTTCCCAGAGGTTCTCCTTCCATCAGAGGTTTTTCAAATGTAACTATTTTTTGTTCTCCATTTTCAGCTATTGTTTCTGCTTCATTTCTCCAATTTCGCATATTGTTGTTCCTTTGGTTGCTGTTATGGATATAAATAGAAATGGCCCGGACGTTTCTATAAGCTCGAGCCATCTTTGATTTTTTTTACTTTACTATATTTTTTGTTTCGTTTATAGTTAGCTTTTTTCCTTCCCAAATACCATACCATTTTAGGGCGGGATATGAATCGAGACAAACGTTAAATGATGTTTTATCTGACAATTCTGGTTCAGCACCTTTTGGTGCGTAAATAGCATTATCATTTTCTTTCATTACAATCCATTTCACTTTATCTCTATCTGGTGTATGACCAACTATTTGATGAATACCTCGCATTGGATGGAACTCTTGGTTAAAGTCGCACCACGTCACACCACCTACATATGGCGAATTTGAACGAGAGAAACCAGCAACGATAAACCAATGCCACTTTCCTGCTGTCAATTGTTTCTTACATTCAAGCGAATCATGTTTTAATTTTTTAACTAATTCTTCTTTAGTGATTGTAACTGGTTCATTCTTACGAAACTTAACTGGGTCAATCCAATAAGGATGAATACCACCATGAGTCAAAAACCAATCGTCTAAAACATGAAAGAACTTTAATTTGTTCCAATCCTTTGGTTTTACAATATCATTTATTGCGATAGCTTTATATTGTTCATAGCCACCACATCGGATATTACTATTATCAGGAAACCAATACATTATATCGTGATTTCCTGCGATGTGAATACGATTGGATTGGTTTATTGACCACTTAAACCACTCGGCAGTATCACAAACCATCTGGGGAGTGTCATCGAAGTCATCCCAATAATCCCCCAAAAATACAATTTTATCAGGCTTAACGAAAGAAATTATCTTTTCGGCAGTTTCATGATGTAAGTGAATATCTGGGATTACTAAAGTTCTTAACATCTAGTAATTTACCACACGCTTTTGTCGTTGTCAATTTGATTTTTAAATGGAATTCTACATTAAAATCCGCATAATACTGGTATAACGATTAGAAGAAATATGGACAAAAAAATACTATGAGATTATTTCATCTCATAATATACCACTAACAGGAAGGTAAGTCAAATACTCAATGAAGGTATTTGCGTTTAGAGAATGGTCTAATTAGAAACTTAAAAACTATGGATAAACCCCACGGAGTTTTAATAGAATCATCTATTTCTTGAATAAGAATTGGATAATCTTTATCATAAAGATATTTTTCTACATATTCATACAAATCTTTTGATGTATGAAAATTAAACTCACAATGATCCCCTATAGATTTATTTATTGTAAGTGTATATGTTTTCACTACTTAAGAGTTTCATTTATAAAAAGGCACTTTAATCTTTTCCAAAAAGATTTCCAATAAAACGATTTAATATCATTACATCTTACACAATATTTATATTGGTAATCTTTTGTATTTCTCCATGCTAAGGTATTCCATCCACAATAACAATGAAATTCAGATGTAGAATTATTTTTTGGCATATTATGAAACCAATTTTTCACACTTATCTAAAACATCCGACCACGGAATATTATTGGCTTCTGTAATGCTCATAAGAACAAAAAGAACATCAGCCGCTTCCGAAGTTGGATCACCGTGTTTTCCTCTTATAGCTTCTATTAATTCAGATGCTTCTAAATGAAGATAGGCTCCACGATGGGTCCAATGAAGACCCCACCCCTTGTTTTTACATTTTTCTAAAACTCTAACTGGCAAAGTTTTCATTTTCTATTTATTCTCCTTGAAGATAAAAATTTACCGCATCTTTTACAGGTAAAGACCTCCCTACCGGCACAGGGGCATTTAACTCCCACCCCCACATGTCCCTTAATAAGACAGGTTATAGCTTTAAATAATTTTTTGTACATTTTCCGCATAATAAGAAATTACTACATGGCGAACCGCCAGTCCATCCTTTGGGTAGTAAATGTTTCTCTAAACCACAATCACGTTTCATCCAATATATTCGTTTATTACAGCAAATACAATTTACAAAAACTTTACTACCACGAAACTCTATACCATTGGGGCACAATCCTTCCATAAATTAAATTACGGAATAATAATACGACTTGGATCTTTCTTAATCCATCCAGCTTTGGCCATATCTTCTTCTGTAAGTACGGAAATATCATCCTTTTCAGATATAAACAATACAGTAATCTTCTTAGCCTTGAGAGCCTCAAACCTTGGTTCTAAAATGTGTTTTACCACCCCCATTTGAAATTTGTAGGCATATTGAGGATCTTCTGAATTTACTTTAACCATTAATACAGCATTTTTCTTAATTTCATCAAGGTCTAATTGTTTACCCCATTCAAGGATACCATCTACTAATGCATTTGGCTTAGGCGTAAACTCTTTGGGCTTCTGACCCATCGTATCAAGATTTGATTTTTCAATTTCGATTTCTTCTTGAATATCATTAGCCATTTGATCCGCTAATTTCTTCTGTTCGTCTGTCATTTGTATTATCTTTCTCTTTTTTGATAGGATTATCCCATCGAATTAAATCAAAGTGCGCATACCAATTTTTAGGATTATATCCTTTAATAGGCTCCATGCCTTTACCAGCACCTTTTTTCTTATCAGTCATTACTTTAGATTAACAAGTCTATATTATCTACTGGTAAATCAATCTTTACATTAGAAAACTTCTTCTCTAAATAAATCACGGGCTATTTCGGGTTCATCTGGTTCTATTCTTACGGGATTATCATTTCTCGCTGCATATCCGAACATGACGTTAGCAACATCATTTCTCACATCCGGTTCCCTCATGGCGTTAATATCAAAATCTCCTCCAACAGCCCCAGCCGCAATCGCCACAGCCCATTCCCTATTTTGCCTTTCAGCAGCATTTCTTTCTCGTATATCTTGATCTTGAATATAATGTTGTTCTGCTAAATGATTTTCTCTTTCATGCTGAACTATATGTGCATCTCTGATTACCATATCAACGTCAAAATTATTTGCTGGTTCAGGCATACCTTGTCGTATTAGATGATCAACTACATCATTATCAGGTCTATTAGCCATAGGTGGTAATTGACCTATTCCAATATGGCCGTCTTGTCCAACATGAACAAAATCATTATTTCTTTCTTGAACAATTTGATCAATAATCCTCTGAGCGTTAACTCCTATTCTTCGTTCTTCAACAGGTTCAGGCATAACTTGTTGTATTAGATGATCAGCATTTTCTACATGTCTTACATCATTATCAGGTCTATTAGCCATAGGCTGGCCATCTTGTTCAATTTGACCAATCCCGTCATTAGCATTCACCACTGCTTCTTGAGCTAATTGATTTAATCTCATTAGTTCAAATTGCAGAGGGTCAAATGGATGATCTGCAGGAGCAGGAGCAGGACCAGCTATCCAACCCGCTCCTTCGTTTACATCAACACCTTGAACTTGCACAGCTCTATAGGGGTGGGGGTCATCAGCACCCAGCGGTTGCCAATTAGGTATAGGGTGGCCATCAGCACCTAAAGGCTGCCAATCATTTTGTCCATGATACCATACAGTGCTAGCATTTGTCTGTGGTATAGCCCATTGATTATCAGCTGGCATTTCACCTACACGGCAATGAACTATGGGTCTATCAGTGGTCAAGTTATTTTCTCCAATATTAACTGGTTGTTCTCTTATATCTCTATTAGCACCATTTCTTCTACGAGACCGTACGCCCAACTGGTGAGCTTCATCAGGAGACCTAAGACCAGCAACATATCCTCCCCCTTCCCACGGTGCATCTTCTTCCACATAAGGCATCTTCATCTTCTCATTTTTAGAACAATCTTCATCTTCGTATTGACCGCCTTCAGTTTTTGCCCAACAATCCATTTCTATCAACTGATAGGCAAGACATTTGGTTTCTTTGCTAGAGATAGTAAAACCATTACTTAAATACTTATGAAGATGTCTAATTAAGGATTTAGGTTTGGTAATCTTATAGAATACAAGTTGTTTCTTATCCAAATCTTCCAAAGATGTTGAACCTGCAAGCAGATTTTTACCATCCCACCCGAATTGACAAACGGTAAAGTCAAAACTTGACAATAACTTGGCAAGCGAACTATAATGAGCCATATTAATGAATTGAATATCTACCGTTTTGTTGAAAGTATTTCCTTCATTCACATGATACTTGTAAATAGTATTCCATTTCTTTCTGGTTTCTCTAAGTATATTATTTACGAAAGGCAGACTTCTTATCTTTCTACTGATTGCTTCAAATTGTTCCTTATTTCGGAAAAATACGTCAATATCACAGTTGATTAACGGTTCCTTATTTAAGGTTCTCCATAGGGAGCCCCCAGCAATCCACGGCCCCCCACTATCCATAGATGGCAAATGCTTAAGTATCCTAAATAGTTCAGAGTCAACTAAATGAGGATAGTTTGACAGGTCTAACTTGGCCATTCCAGGATCGGGTCCAAAACATGCTTTCAGTTTGCTACTCATACGTTCTCTTTTTGGTGTTTCTTAAATCCTTCTAACAACTTTCTTATATTTTCTGCTCCTACTGTGTTCATTGAATGAACTTGGTAATCTGGTAGTTTTTCTTTCTTTTCTATACAATGGTCAATCAGCCATTTGGCACAATGGTATCCCGTCTTTTCCTCGTAAGTGTCATATGGAATGTTTTTAAGATCCCTTATCTTTCTGCCTTCTGCTAAGGCTTCAAATGCGTCAAAGATTGGATAGTGTTCGTAAGACAGGTCATGGTCAAAAGATATAAATTCTGGCAATCCTCTTTCTTTGATTATTTTTACAAAGTCATTATAGTTCCTAACTACTACCCAAGTGTTAATGTCTTTGAGAAAAGAATTAGGATTTCTTATGTCATCTAAAAATAGTTTATAACTCACTAAGCAAACCTTCCCACATTATTTGTCCGTCAACTTTACTTTTTTTCAGCGCATCGAGCGCTTCCTCCAGTGTATTGAACTGTGAATAAATCGCAGTAAATCCTGGTTTAACTATATATGTCCAACCACTCCAACGAGATGTTTTGTATTGAGGCGTAAACATTCCTTGATAAATTATAACTCTACCTATTGCTTTTGATCTTATTTCTTTCATAATTCTTCTCCCTTTACTATAAGTGTAAAATTACTCTGTGTCAAATTGTTTATGGCATTTTCAGTGGTCCCACCAAATTCGTAGTAATCCGTATCTGGCACCCTCACAAATTCCTTTGGTATAATATTCTCGTGGCCTAACTCATGTAGTTGAATACCGTCCATGACAAACTCATACCAAGTGATGTCTTTACCATTGTAGAATTTCTTCCGGCAATGGGTTATAACGTGGACAGAATCTGCATCTGGAGCCTCGTTCCAATATTCTAATTTTACACTAATACTCATATTTCTATATTTTCAATAACCATAATTTTGGATTTTGAGAATGTTTTACTTTTTTGATGTGTATGTATTGTTTCTTTATATATTCTGTTCGCTTCATTATAACTCAGCCACTCCGCCGAGGATGACCAACATCTCCAACCCAAATCGGCAGTGTTATTATAATATAACCAAAAGAATAAAAACTTTTGTCGAATAGAGTATTTATTTTCCTTTCTAATTATTTGTAGTTTCATATTATTTATATTTTCTTGTTATCTTACAAGATAACTCTACAGCATCATCAAAAAACTTTATTGCTTTATCACATAACCAAAAAAGAAAAGCACCAAGCCAACTTAAAGGTATTATAATAAAGGCTATTATATAATATAGAATTTTTCTCATCTTGGTCCTGTGCTGTTAGTTTTACCTAAAGCATTAACTAATCGTTTTAACCATTCTATAAATTCTTCAAATATAAATGGTTCCTCTTTTGGAGCTGTCCTATATTCAGTTGTTTCAGTCATATTAATTTCATTTCTTCCTCGTAAGGAACTGGTATATCTATCGGTTTAGGCTCCCAAATGGTCTCTATTTGAATTGCCGGACTATCTATAAGTTCTTTCCTACGTCTTTCCCACCAAGATTGGGACTTTAATTGCCCATCAACCAGTGTTCTGCTCCACTTTTTATGAATTAAAACGTCAACACAGATGATTAATTCACAGGGTTTCATTTAAAGTAATAATCTCCTAATGTTCCTATAGACCATACAACCAAACCAGTAATTACTGATGCACCAATTATTGATGCTATCAATCTACAAATATAACATCCTATACAACAACCACACGTAATAGCCGCTATAAAAGTTCCTAATATTATCCAAGCTAAAATAATCATTTAATTAAAGTCCCTCTGGCGGACTTGAATTATCATTTTCACAATACCTATTCGCTAAAGGACATACCACGGCAAAAATAACAAAGGTAAACAAAATAGTGAATAAGAAATCTAACATATTACCATAATATATCAATGCTCATTGGACAACCATCGTGCCTGATACGATAATCCTCGCCTACTCCAAATCCACTCTGCTTCAGAATAGCAGATACTTCTTTTAGTTGTTCGGCGCTCAAGTTGAAGTTTCCATTACAATATCTGTTTGTGGTTTTTCCATAAGCCGTTCCCTTAACGCTTACAACTTTTCTTCCAGCTTGGGCGGCGACCTTTATGCTGTCCTCTACAACCTTAAGAATCTGGTCTTTCCAATCCTGAGGAAATGGGATTTCTGCAACATTTACCAACTCTCTTGCTTCGTCAACTGTTATCATAATTCTTAATTTTGTAATCTATAGGCTGAATCTGGATTTCCTGTCTGCTTTTGATGTTCTTTTCTTAAACCAAAATCTTTTATAGCTTTAGTGGCAAACACATTTGCTTCCATACCGCCATAATCTTGAAGGTGGATTAAAAGAGATGTTATATTCTTTTTATTTAATTTTTTTATCATAATTATGTTAAAAATGCTAATGCTATAAAATTACAGAAAAGGTGAATAGCGTTATCTTGTATAATGTATAACCACCAAGTTATTTCTCTGTGCCGAGGCGGACCATACCGCTTCAAAGTGTGTTCATTTCCCGTGTAAGAATTATATGGGCTATCGTCATAATATCCAGTGTTATCGCATAATCTAAATGGTGGATATTCCAATTTAGGATTAAAATGGTTTTTCAACCAAATTAATTTTTTAAGCCATTTATGCCCCCATCTATCTAATATGAAATGCGTTGCTCCTATGAACAATAATGCTTGCCATGAAGTGGTAAGAATAAGAAAACAAAGAGTATAAAGAAATACATGAGATATACAAGGTCGTGTTTCTTTATTTTTATGTATGGCAATGTAATCCGATTGGGTAAAATAATCTCCCAAAACATGAACCAATATGGCAACATAGGGTATCCAGATATTCGGGATCATAACTTATTCCTCACTTATACCCTTATTATACCACTCTTTTTATATTTGTCAAGTCCCTATAAAATTTTTCACTTAAAATGGATTAGACCAGCCTAACTGTTCAAAGATTACTTTTAAAACGTAATCGGCATCATTTCCAGAGTGTATGTAAGAAATTCCTGGCATAGGGTTTCTAAATAGTATAACATCTACCATTCCATTTAATCTTTGAACATCTTTTTTTGTATAAGCAAAATCATAACTTATATTATAAGTTCTAAATTTCTTGACAACTTCTGAAGCAATTTGCTTATTGATTCTCAGTTTTACTGTTGGTTTCTTCATTATTATTACGTTCACCACTACAACTACAAGCTCCTTCAAATCCCCCACAGCATTTAGAGTTTTCAATAGGAACCATAGCCACATTGTTGTAAAACATTACACCTACTTCATTGATATTTCTTCGGACTTCAATGGCAACCAAATCTCTCAATTCATTTTCATAACTTGGTTTTCTTTCGCTTGAATAACCAAGTCCATCTAATATGTCGATGATTTTATCTGATGTTTTATAACACAACCCTGATATTTTATCACTCATAATTTTTGTTTTTCTTTAAATGATTCTGGATCACATTTTGAGCAATGTTCATATATTTCACATTGACAGACTCCAGAATATCTAACTCGGGATTTTGATTTCTCAATTCTCTTTTTTAATTTTTTGAGTGGCTTCATAAACTTCCTTTTTGCTTTAAAATCTTAAGTTTTCCACAATAAGATCCATTTGGATCGAGAATACGTCTATAAGTGCTACCAGCCTCTACTTGATCAGCCAATTGCCTAAGAGTGATTGCCAAAGTCTTAGAACGATTTTCACCTATAAAAGCTTCATTTTTTAAATCTATATGAATACTACAATAATACATACATTTTATAGTTTATTATTTTTTCTTGTTTTGATTAAATACATCAATTATAGCTTGCTCTCTAGATACATTGTCTGTTCTCATTGTATCAGCAATTTCATCTTCTACATTTTGACAATACCACCCATATTCTGTCATTTTACGTTCGGTTGATTTACAAATATTTTTCATTAGATTAGTCAATTCTTTATATACATCAACAGTACGTTCTGTATCATATTTAGCATCGTGAGCAACATTTTCGTCAAATGGTATATTAAAATATTTTGCTAACGACTCTAAACTACAAGAAAGGTCGGATGGTAAAATATCACTATCTACAAGAAAACCAGCAGATGCTTGTGTATCCCTTAACCTGTGAGAAATAAACTTTTCCCAGGAACCACGGCAAAGTAAAAATTGAACAACCTTATCCCTGTCTCCCTTTACGTTATGGCCTAATAGATAGGCTCTATTCTTTCCATCGGAAGTCATCTTTGACAACCATTTATATAGAATGGTTCCAGCCTCTCTATAAATAATTGCCTTGGTATCGTGAACCTTTAAGTCAATACGATTGACGTTCATGGCTTCTCCACAAACCACGTAAGCACCATCATCTGGTTTTAAGAAAAGATAAAGGTCATCTATCTTATTAAACTTTTCATCTAGGGCGAGAAAATAGGCACTCAGGAGTGAGTATGTAGTTCCGATTCCTCCGGTTTCTACATCCAAAGCAATGAATTTCGTAGTCATAGAATTATTATAACACCATCAAATGAATTTGTCAACAAGAAGATTAAGAATCTTTTTTGACAGATTTGATAGTAAAATGTAAATCAGGATAAAGCATTCTGATTTTCTTTTTTGCTTTCATTTTCGCATTTTCCAAATTGATACCATCAATAATTATAGTTTTTTCACCTTCGTAAATTTCTTTTCCGCCTATTAGGGTTTCATCACGAAATAGATCATAGATTATTTTGTATTTTTCAATTATTGATTCTATAAAATGACTATCTTTGGTGTTTTCAGCAAAATCTTCTGATCCGGCAGGTTTTTCATCTTCATTCCACATATAACCAACTTTTTTCCATCCTTTATGATCTCTATCTAAAGCATCAGCACAGATTATGTTTCTATCTAATATAGACCAAACTTCTTTATTCTTTTTGCCTAATGACAATCGTTCTTTACATTCTTTAATGTTTATTGCATCTATGTCAACTCCGTATATTGTGGATAATGCTTCTGTATGAGATGAACCATTAGCCATTTTTCGATTGAGTATTTCTATTAAAAAATTTCCATTACCGCAAGAATTGTCCAGATAAGTTTTAGTTTTGTTTGTAAATAACTCTTTAGGCAACTTATCTAATATTTCATTAACCAATAAAATAGGAGTAAATACTTCTCCTCTTTGATCTATTGCTTCATCTGTATGTTCTCTATTATATCTCGTTTCCATTTTCATCTATGAATTGCTTCCAAAAATCTTTTTTGAGATATTTAAAAAATTTATAGTCCGTAGCAAAATTAGACCATTTTGTTGCTTTTATTATATTTTTGAATTTTTCTGATTCTAACGCTTTTTTAGCTTTAGGAATATCTTTGGCGGGAAGTTCCAGTGCAAATATTGCACGCCCGCATCCATACTTTCCACCACCATCTTCTATTGGATAAACATTACGTCCACTATTTAATATTAACTTAGAAATACCAAAATGCCCTCTATCCTTTTTCGAATAAATTATTACAGGACCAGTTGAATCAATAGAATGAATAACAGGCTTAGAAAAATTATCTACTTTCTTCGTATTCATCCAACGTTTTTCGTATTCGGGATATGCACTTCGATCATAAATTATTTTACATTTTTCATCATCATTATTAGATGTAATATAATCAATTTCCTCAAACATATAATTAGGTAAAAAATTTCTATTTTGTAAATTGATGATATGTTCTTCTTTCAGTTCATCTATAACTACAGTAGATTTATTATATTTTAATTTTTGAATTATATACCAATCCACTCTTGTTGACACTGATGGAAAAATTGATTTCGTTTCTTTTTCACCTAAAATTTGAAGAAAATGAATTTGATATGAAGTCATAAATGGCCACATATTATCTTCTGGTTTTCTCCAACGGGGTGTATGAATATATGCTAAATATCCGCCTTCATTCAATAACTCTAAAGAAAGTTTTACAAAATCTTCCCACAATGTTTTGCCTCCATTTTCTTCAGTCCCTTTTTTATTTATCCTAGGAGCATTATACGGAGGATTTCCAATAATAACATCAAATCGTTTCATATATTCCTTAATAAATATACGGCGTGATTCATCATTAATCAAGTTGTTATATACTATATTTTTTATTCCAGATATATGCTTGGATATTATTATATATACTTCATCATTTTCGACTCCCATCACTTGTTTTTGAATATTTTCTTCTGATAATCCTTGCCTTATTAGCATTTTATGAATACATCTTAAAAATGTTCCTGTTTTACAATGAGGGTCAAGATACGTCAAATCTATTATATTTCTTTTATCATTTCTAACTATTCCATATAATTTAGAAACTATTCCAATAGCTGTTTTATACGGTGTGTGTATTTTACCATTGTTTGGATCAATAAAAAGATAATCATTTATGTCGGAGTCATTTTTCCATTCTTTTTCAAATGCGGTTTCGATTATGGAGCTATGCAGATTGTCATTTAGTTTGTCCTTCATGGCAGGATTCAAACTCCCCCGAATTAGCTGTTCTAATATTAGGACTGCTCGATCATAGGATGCCACTCCCATGTGTCTCTGTAAGATTGATGTTGCATCCTTACTAGAAGCAATGAAGTTAAGGATTGCTTCGTATGGTATTTTTCTGGTGACAATATCAGCAAGTTCTATCTTATTGATGTAGCAATAGATGGCAGCCATATTGAGTACATTCTCATATAGGAAGGTTCTTAGCAAGCCTAAAGCTGATTCTGTTTTATTTTCATCAGCAAGCGAACCACTTTCATTTTCATCGTCACCATTTTTCTTTCTGTTGCTTCGCTTCGAATCGTCGGCTTTCGCACCTTTCACGAAGTCATCGAGGACATCTCTTGCACCTGAATTTTTTTTCTGCTTCTTAGAAAGAAATTCCATCAGTTCAAGAAAAACCGTTAAATCTCCTTCCGACATCACAAGCTCTCGTATTTCGCTTCTAGCCCACATGGTTCTGGTTGCTTTGACATAGGAGTGAAAATCTGTATCGCTGAACTCTGTTACCTTCTCCTTCAATCCAATTGCATTTAGCCGAAATACGTCAATGACACCAAATAATTTAGTAGCAGCTTCTCTGGATGATATACCATTTCTTGCTTGCTCATTGATCTCAGAAAAGACATAGTTTTGAACTATGGAATTATTCGGTGTAAGCGATAAGTCGAATACATATCCTAATTTTTTTGTGGTTCCATCGCATATAGAACCTGGAGTCAATACCCTAGATAATTTTTGTTCAGCAGAATCAGCTGGCAAACTATCCCGGTAGAACACAACAGCTTCTATTTCAGGAACACTAAAACTTCTCTGTGCAATAGTCATCGCCAGAAACAATACTCCCTTTCCTTGAACCTTGGCTTTTTCTATCCAGTTATTTGCGAATTTTTCTGCTTTTTTGTTGTTTGTCGCTGCTCCTCTGCCCTTGGTGAACGCACCCCATTTCTTATCTAATGCACCACACACAGGAACAACTAAGAATGCCTTTGAAATATCAGCATCCTTGCTCAGTATATCACTTAGTTCATGAAGCGACTTTTTTGTTCCGGTGAACCATCCAATCAATACGGCCAAGTCTTTGCCTGTGAACTGGTGATAATCAATGCGACCGCCCGCGATTGAGCCAAGACCCAAGAACTGCTTCCAAATGTTCAGATGGACTGCAGAATACTTTTGCGGATACTTCATAAGTTTCCGATATGAGAGACCCAGGTTATAGTTATTCTCGCCGCTGTCAGTTAGAACAGCATTTACTTTGTCCAGAACATCGGTTCCCAGAGACAGTTCAACAAACACCGGCTTTATTAGACAATCTGGATTCTTATACTTTCCTAGTGATATAGCATCGATGAACGTTAACTCATGCTTATTCTTTTCCGGGTCCAAACTCTTACTGTATTCAGGCGAAAAAAGATAGTGGTTACCTGTTGCAAGACATAGCAATTCAACATAGCTTCTTCTTATCGCAGATGCTCTAACTCTATCTGAAAGATCTAAACGAAAGTTGACCTTATCTTCGCCTGTTCCTGAGAACATATTGATGTGAACACCAGGAATAGCATTTCTGATCCTATTCAGTTTCTCCTGACTTGAATCCGTGGTAGAGCCAAAATCAACTTCATCCATCAGCACTACCGTCTTTCCTGGAGTGCAATACTGCTTTATATAGGAGCAAAAGTCCTCAAACTTTTTTCGTTCCTTAGTTCCGCATAATGATATAGAGATAAATCGCTTCTTGCCAATAAGAAAAGTGGTTGGTAAATCTGATATGGATGATGTAGGATCAGTTAGGTCATACTTCTCAATATCAGCAAAATCAGACCAGGCATCCATCTCCTTGAAGAACGATGTTGCTGATGATAATACATATTGCACTAATATTGCAGTATCATATTCCGAATTTAGAAAGCCATATAACTCCCGAGTGGTCTTGCCAAATCTGGGACAAGAATACTCAGCAAGAGTTTGCTCACTATTCAAAATTTGCCTCAGGTCTCTACGTTGAGCATCATGCCAAGCCTGCCACACATAGAGTTGTAAAGGTGGTTTGTTTGATACAAGTTGTTTTCGACATTGCTCCCAGTTCCAACCAGTTTTAATCGCAATAGTCAAACACTTGTCAACTGCAACTTCATCTAGGCCAATAAAAACTTCGCTATCCTCGTGAACGCCTTTCTTATCCTCTTTCACTGGGCTCCGGTAACCCATAAGCTTAAGCATCTTGATGAGAAACTCATCTGGTTGTAGCTTTTTGCCTTCAACTGAAGTTATTAGGTAAGTCCTTCTGGAGAGCTTATTATTATTTGCAGGACGGATGAAAAGCTTTGGATCGTTCCAGAAAGGCCGCTTATGGATGTCATTTTCTTTCAGGTCTGGATTAGACCTGTAATATTCGGCATATCGACTATCATTTTCGATAGCAGTCATACCAATTTTTGTTCGGTTTGCTCCAACAGGTACAGTGTAGATGGTAATGATTTTAGATGATGTTGTCATGGATGTCTTACGAATCAAAATCCCTATGAAACCTGCTTATACCCATACATATCCCTATTGGACAAAGAATAAAATTAGCCATGAATACGAATATCATTTCCCAAAATCCAATTTTCCATATAAGATTGGTCATTTTTGTCGCATAGATAGCCCACAAGAATGCGGTTGCATAGTATAGATAGGTCATATATTTAGAGAGTTATGATAAACCAA
>OCZT010000969.1_pt1 | contig 29455 bp, 31 predicted proteins | sample 1539031 | NCBI WGS metagenome assembly OCZT01 (sample SAMEA3539308, study PRJEB22396) | soil metagenome | biome: tundra; feature: field; material: soil | place: USA | collected 2010-05 | depth 0.15 m | reverse complement strand
CAATCAGCTACTCTCCACGCGTTAGTCTGGTGTCCACTAAATCGAGGCAATCTCAGACTGTCGTAGCGGGCGCAATGGGTATTACTGGATTTCCCGTAACTTGCTATTCGCGTATTCTTCAACTTGGTAGCATCATTTACCAGAAACAAAATGAGACATGGCCCCTTAACATGATCAATTCGGCAGAAGCTCAAAAACGCATCCGTGAGACCTTGGTCGGGTTTCCTCCCCGGACCATATCCGCGTACCAAGCCTTCTCGGAGGGTGGAGACGCGGGAAATCTCGATATCGTTGTCTTGGGCGTGCTCCATTTTTATTTGGCCAAAAAACCAGTGGGAACGCTTGATACCCTGCCGGGCACGACCCGGTTGATTGAAGATTTGGGCTGTGATTCCATGACCATGTTGGACACGGTTTTTATGGTGGAAACCTTGTTCAACGTTCGGATCGATGATCAGGAGTTAACCCAGCTCGCAACGCTCGACGATTTACGTCTGTACCTGCGGCGCCTAGTCAAAGACGGCTCTCCATCCACAGTCTAAACGGACGTGACATGCCTGTCCCGCGAGTAGTCGTATCGGGTCTGGGTTTCGTGACCAGCATCGGAAACGACTACGCTTCCGTGACATCCAGCCTGCGCGACCTCCGGTCGGGAATCGAGCGGCATGATTTTTTACCGGGACATGACCTGCTGGTAAAAGTCCTCGGCACGATCAAAGGCTTCGATACCTCCTCCGGGCAGTGGGCCGGGTGGAGCTGGCCGGCCGGTTACCGGTTCCAGCCTGAGGTTCTGCGGGGCATGGCCCCGCACGGGCTCTATGCGCTGTGCGCGGTGGAGCAGGCCGTCGCTGACGCCCGCCTGCAGCCTGCGGACCTAACTGCCAGCGAGACGGGGCTCTTTTGCGCGTCGGCCGGTTCGCCGCGGCTCATGCGGAACTTCCTCAACCAGATCCACGATTCGCACGGTGAACGCATCCCACCCATGGGCATCGTGAGCACAATTGCGGGGACCCTGAATTTCAACCTTGCAGCGCACCTTGGGATCCGTGGCGCGGTCGCCGGGTTCGTGTCAGCCTGCGCCTCGAGCACTCTGGCGCTCGGTTATGCCCATGACGAGATCAAGCTCGGGCGGCTGAATCGCGTACTCGTAGTCGGCGGTGAGGATCTCAACTTTGACGCGATTTACCCGTTCCACGGCATGCGCGCCTTGTCGCGCAACCCAGACCCGACGCACGCTTCGCGGCCTTTCGACTGCAACCGGGATGGGTTCGTCGGCACCGGGGGCGGGGTTGCACTGCTGCTCGAGGAGGCGGAGTCAGCCCTCGCCCGCGGCGCACCCATTTACGCGGAGATGCTGGGATGGGGTCAATCCGCCGACGGACTGAGCATTTCCGCTTCGGATCCCACGGGTCGCGGTCTCGCCCAAGCGATGCGCCGGGCGATGACCGCCAGCGGCGTTGCGCCGGCGGACATTGATTACGTGAACGCCCACGCCACCTCGACGCCCACGGGTGACGCGTCCGAGGCGCACGCTCTGCATGCCGTGTTCACTAACGCTGGAGCGCGGCCGTACATTAGCAGCACTAAGGCCCTTACGGGGCACGGACTCTCCCTTTCGGGCGTGATGGAAACGGGGTTCTGTGCTGTGAGCCTTGCTGAGGGCCTGGTCCCGGGTGCGGCCAACCTTGAAACCCCGGATCCGGCCTGCGCTGGCCTGAATCTGCCACGCTCGACGCTGTCGGCATCGCTCCGCACCGTGTTGAAGAACAGCAGCGGCTTCGGCGGCAGCAACGTTTGCTTGGTGCTCCGCCGATGGAAAGATTGATTCCCGACGCGCTTCAATCCGTGCCGACCTGCAAGCACTTCCATTGCCCGTCTTTTCATGTCCGTTAAGTTCGCAATCAGCACTTCCTCCCGCGGTCCGGCCCTGACGCCAGACGGGGGCATTTTTATGCGCGGACGAAACGGCCAGGCGGTTGTGCTTGTGCACGGGCTCACAGGCGCACCAAGCGAAATGCGGTTCTTGGCTTGGTTCTTGAACACCCATGGTTACACGGTGTCCTGCCCGCGCCTCGCCAACCACGGGCAGCCGCTGCACATCCTGAAGTCCACGCGCTGGGAGGAGTTCTATGCCGGCGTGCGGAAGGCTTACACAGACCTGCGAGTAGATCATGAACAGGTCTATGCCGGGGGATTATCAATGGGTGCGCTGCTAGCTCTCATGCTGGCAGACGAATTTCAGGCGGGCCTTGCGGGCGTGAGCTGCCTCTCCCCTACGTTGTTCTACGATGGCTGGAACGTGCCGTGGTACCATTTCCTACTACCCCTTGGCTCGCACACGCCGCTAAGGAATTTCGTTTATTTCAAGGAGGAGCCGCCGTACGGGCTGAAGAACGAGCGGATCCGCGAAAAGGTCCATCAGTTTTACGAGACGGCGGACATCCACGAGATGCGGGACGTCGACCGTTACGGTTATCCCTATTTCCCCGTCCGGCTGCTCGGCGAGCTTCGGCGGCTGGTCGGGCGGCTGAAGAAACGTCTGCCCCATGTGCAATGCCCTTGCCAGATCATCCAAGCGAGGCATGACGACATGAGCAGTGTGCGAAATGCCCAATATATCTACGATCACGTCGCTTCCCGTCGGAAGGAAATCGTCTACCTCGAGGATTCCTACCACGTGATCACGGCCGACCAAGAACGGGCCAAGGTTGCGCAGAGCATGATGGATTTTTTCGGCCAAGGAATTGCCCATGCCTGACGCCGCCCGATTGCCCCGGAACCATGCGGTCGCGCCCAGAGCGCCCGACCCGTCTTCCGCCGGCTTCCGCGTGTTTATCGACTTCGACAACACCATCACGCAAGGCGACGTCCTTGACGGGATTATCGAGACATTTTCAGTTTCCGAGGAATGGCGAACGCTTGAAGCGGCCTGGGCCGCCGGCCAGATCACCACCCGGACCTGCCTCGAGGGGCAGGTGCGTGGGTTGCGCGCTACCTGGCCCGAACTCGCGCGCCACCTCAACCAGGTCAGGATTGATCCGGGGTTCGCTCGCCTGCGGGACCTGTTGCGGCGGGAAGCCGTGGATCTCACCATCGTCAGCGACAACTTTGACTTGGTCTTGGATCATATTCTGCGGCAGAATGATTTGGCCGACGTCGCCCGCCGCGCGAACCACCTTGAACTCGCCGCCGGCCGGCTCGTGCCGTCATTTCCCTTTGGGAATCCGGACTGCCCGGGTTGCGCCCACTGCAAGAAGATCCACTTCATGCCCCCCCACCGCGACGCACGCTTGGTCGTTTTCATCGGCGATGGCCGTTCTGACATCTGTCCGGCCACGCACGCGGATATCGTCTTTGCCAAGGCCAGCTTGCTATCGCATCTGCAACGTGCCGCGATTCCTTGCACCGCCTATGAGAATTTGAGCGAAGTCACGGCGACGTTGGAAAAAACTTTACATGAAAACAAAACCTGAATCCACGTTGGCGCTGGGTGCACTCAGCGTAAAGGAATTGCTGGAGCTTGAGGCGCGCTACTGTTCCTGGGGGGACACGGTCCACTACGCGAAGGAACTGACTTTTTTCACGGAGGCCAACGGCAGCTATCTCTATGACCGCGACGGTACCGAATACCTGGATCTCCAGATGTGGTACTCGGCGGCCAATTTCGGCTACCGCAATCCCCGGTTGAACGCGGTGCTGAAGAAGCAAATCGACACCCTCCCGCAGCTCGCCTGCCAGTACTTGCACGAGGAGCGGGTTCTGCTCGCCACCAAGCTATCGCAGCGCATCGAGCGCACCCTCGGCGTGAAGGGCCGCATCCACTTCAATGTCGGCGGCGCCTCCGCGATCGAAGACGCCATGAAGGTCGTGCGCAATCACACCGGCCGCAACCACACCTTTGCCTTCATGGGTGGTTACCACGGTCGTACGCTCGGGGCGACCTCGATCACCTCGAGCTACCGCTACCGGGAACGCTTCGGGCACTTCGGCGACCGGGCAAATTTCATCCCGTTCCCCTACTGCTTTCGCTGCCACCTGGACAAGGAGCCCGAGACCTGTGGCATCGCCTGCCTCCGCCAGTTCGAAAAAATGTTCGAGTCGGAGTATTACTCGGTGGTCAACCCCAAGAACAACAAAAGTGAATATGGCGCGTTCTTCGTCGAGCCCGTCCAGGCCACCGGGGGCTACATCGTGCCGCCGAAGGATTATTTCAAGGAGCTCAAGAAGACCCTCGACCGCTACGGTATCCTGCTCGTGGTGGACGAAATTCAAATGGGCTTTTTCCGCACGGGCAAATTCATGTCCATCGAACACTTTGACGTCGTTCCGGACGTCATCGTCTTCGGCAAGGCCATGACTAACGGACTGAACCCGATCTCGGGGATCTGGGCGCGCGAGGAGCTCATCTCCCCGCAGGTTTTTCCTCCTGGTTCAACGCACGCGACCTTCTCGGCCAATCCCCTCGGTACTGCCGCCGGCCTCGCGGTCATGGATCTAATCGAGGACGAAGATTTCGAGAGGACGGTCCCCGAAAAAGGCACCTACTTCGTCAAGAAACTTAAGGTGCTAAAGGACAAATACCCGTGTATCGGCCACGTCGGAGGGCTCGGCCTCGCGCTGCGCATGGAAATGTGCCGCAATGACGGCCACACGCCCAACCGGGAATTGACTGACGCGATCATGAACATTGGCCTGAGCGGCAGTCTCACCGCGGGTGGCAAGAAACGCGGTCTGATCCTCGACATCGGCGGCTACTACAAGAATGTCTTCACGCTCGCACCATCACTTTACATCACCGAAGAGGAGATCGACTTGGGTGTGGCCTTGTTCGAAGAGGCCCTCGTGCGCGCCCTCGCAGCCCGCACCTGATTGGTGCTGTTAGGCCGTCCGACAATGAAATTTGGCCTGAGAAAGCTTCCGGCCGCTGTGGTCGGCGGGCTCATCCTTGCCATCATTCTGGACACGTTTATCCAGATCACTTGGAAGCTGGCCGTAGCGCACATCCCTCCCTCAGCGTCCGTGACTGCCACGGTTCGGGCTGTGCTCGCCAGCCCGCTATTCTACACGGCCATGTTGGCGGTTAGTGTACAGTTCTGGAACTGGATGCGCGTTTTGGCGCGGGCCGACCTGAGTTTTGCTCAGCCGCTCACGGCCCTCAGCTACCTTTCCGTCCTGGCCCTCTCTTGGCTTTCACTACACGAACACCTTTCCGTCTCCCGACTGCTCGGCGTGGCTTTCATCCTGGCCGGAGTTTTCTTCATCAGCCGAACTCCTTTTCTCACCGCGGGTGACGGCGGAAGCGTTCCGTCGAAACCCCTGCCGCATTGCCCATGAGTCACGGACTTACGGGAATCGTCGTCCTCATTGTGGCCATGATGGTGGAATCATTTGCCCAGCTGTTTCTGAAAATCGGCGCCGCAGGTGGACCGAGAATCCTAGTTGGGTCGTGGCAGCGCTTCGTCAGCCGGTTGCCTCTCGCGTCGGTTCCCGCCACTTGGTTTGCCCTTGGAATCATCGCTTACGTACTCGAGATTTCCCTCTACACGTTTGCTCTGCATTTCCTGGACGTAAGCGTCGCGTTTCCGCTGGGCAGCCTCTGCTTTGTGGGTGTCGCCCTGTTGTCCCGCGTTTTGCTCGGGGAGGCCGTCAGCCGGGTGCGTTGGCTGGGGATTGGCCTTATCCTTTTCGGGACGGTATTCGTGACTCTGTAACCACGCTCTGGATCGTGCGGGCCATGTCCGATCGCTTAAACATCACTCATTCCATCCTTCCTTCCGTCAGTCAAATTAAGGTTGAGGATTGGAACCGACTGTTCGGTGACCTTCCCGAAAGTCACGGCTTCTTTCAAACCTTGGAAGCATCCCGCCTTGAAGGATTTAATTTCTATTACGTGCTCGTTCATGCCGGCAGCAGGTTGGAGCTCATCGCCCCGCTCTTCTCGTCAGATCTGGATCTGAGTATCGGCATCGGACGCAGAACGCAAAAGGTTCTGCGAGCCGTGCGAAAAATCCTACCGCGGCTGCTGGTGGTACGGACACTTTTTTGTGGCTCTCCCTTTGGCGAAAACGGAGTCGTCGCCATTGACCCGGACAGCCCAAACCAAGCGGTCCTGATCGAGGAGTTGGTCCGGGCGATGGAGCACGTGCGTCGAGAGCAGCGGCTGGAGTTTTTGGTGTTTAAAGATTTTCCTGAAAGCGCCTCCCCGACACTAGCCCCGCTCATGCGGCTGGGATTTCTCAGGGGTGATAGTTTTCCTAATGTGGTCTTGGCGCTTCCTTACCGAACCATGGATGAGTATCTGGCAAGCCTAAGTTACGGCACACGCAAGGACCTAAGGCGGAAGGTGAGGAAAACTCTCTCCGGCGGATCCATCCAGGTTCGAGTCGTCAACGATGTCGGCCCCATGATCGAGCCGATCTATCAGCTCTATTTGAACACGTACAATGCCAGTACCGTGCGTTTCGAAAAACTCAGTCGAGAATATTTTCTCACCCTCAGCCAATTAAGCCAAAACGAGGCTAAATTCTTCCTTTTTTATATCAATGGCCAACTCGTTTGCTTCAACTTGTGCCTGCGGCACGGGGGTCAATTGATCGATAAGTTTATCGGGATGGATTATACCTATTCCCGGAGGCTTAATTTGTATTTTTTTTCCTGGTTTCACAACGTGGAGTGGTGCATCCAACACGGTATTCGTTCTTATCAAGTCGGCCAGACGGACTATCAGGCCAAGTTGCGTCTCGGCGGGAAGCTGGTGCCCCTTTCCTTCTATGCCCGGCATCATAACCGCTTCTTGAATTTCCTGCTGAGAATGGGTGCCCGGTTTTTTCGACCGACCTGAGCGCTCGCTCCCAGTCAGCGAGCTTTAAGAATTAAGGAATTCGATGATCCGTCGGTTCGTGCGCCCGTTTACCTGAGTGATCTCAGCCAGCGGACGTCCGCGGGCGCTGAACTCCTTCGGATGATCGAGGGTGGAACACCAAGATTTCCATCCGCTCGGTATCGTTACCGGCGAGTAGTCACCGGCGATGTCCAAGCCAACGATTTCACACTTTTGTTTCAGGGTTCGTAACAAGGAAAGCAGTAACTCCAGGGTGAGGCGGCCTTCCTCCCAGTTCGTCAAGGCGCAGGAAGCGGTGAGACAGTCTTTGTCGATGCTGACGTAAACCCGGCGACAGGACAGTCGATCGATGACGTTCGAGAATGCGGTGTGAGGATCATCTCGAAGTTCATGCCATGGGATGTTCGCAAAAGGCCAAATCTGTCTGGCTGGAACCTCGTAGGGAAGCATCAGCACGCGTTTGGCCCTCACGCTGCGTAAGTTTCCCGTCATAATGGACGGAAAAGTCAGATCCTTCGAAGCATTCCCAACCAGCACAACCTGATGCACCGAGTTTTGCTCGACCACTCGATTGATCCACGCGCCACAACCGTACCGCGGCGGAAGCATATCCCAATCGGGGTGATGATCGAAGACAACCAGCGTCAACGGCTCCTCGAACTGTTCCACCAGCAGTGAGGATACATAGTGATAGTCTCCTGATCCCAGGAGAGTGATGTAGCTTCTGCACGCCGGATCCAGACTTGCCCTGATAACATCGATTTGTGCCCGACTGGCCCATAGGCGTGCGGCTGGACCCATGCCCGTGAGATCGACGGTCGAGGTCGCGAACGGTGCAAGAAATGCGCTCTGCCGTACGACGCTATCGTCGAAATTCAGGATACGGACGTGGTCGGAGAGCATCAGGTACTCGTTCTGGTTACGAGGCGGGTTGGGTGTCAGGAAAGTCCTTTAAGACGGTAGCATGGCTTGAGCCAACAGAATGCATAGCGTTTATTTTGGGTCATGCGCTTCTTAATCCTTTCACTGTCCCTGCTCGGCTTTGTTGCCCCGGCATCTCGCGGCTCTGATTCATCACCGCGCACCTTCGTGTTTGTTCACGGCGCTTGGGGCGGAGGGTGGCAGTGGAAAAAGGTTGATGCTCTCCTCACCGCCCACGGCCACAAAGTCTACCGGCCCACTCTCACGGGCCTCGGCGAGCGGGTGCACCTCGCCAGCCCGGAAATAAATCTCAGCACCCATATCACCGATGTCGTCAATTTTATCCTGTGGGAGAATCTCTACGATATCGTCCTCGTCGGCCACAGCTACGGCGGAATGGTAATCACTGGCGTGATAGACCGCGTGCCCGATCGCATCCGGCAGGTCATTTTTCTCGACGCCGTCGTGCCCATTGACGGCGAGAGCCTGAATGTCGCGTTCGGCGGTGCGCCGATGGCCGATCAAATCAAGGACGGGTTTATTCCGGCCAATTGGGTGAAACCGGGCCATCCCATTCCCTACGATGTCCCTCACCCTGCAAAGACCTTTAGCGAACCCGTTTCATACAAAAATCCTGCCGCCCTAAAGCTCGCCGGGGCATACCTCCTCGCCGTCGCCCCTGGGAAAAAGCCAGAGGACAGCCGTCTGTACAAATTTTACGAGCGGGCCCGATCCCGCGGCTGGACCACGCTTACCATGGAAGCCGACCACAACCCGGAGTGGTTCAAACCGAAGGAACTCACGGCGCTCTTGGAGCAGATGGTCGGAGACTCGATAGCCAAAAACAAATGATCGCGGATGTGCTGGTCGTCTTGATGTCCCAGGCGAACAGTCGGCGTTGACCGCAGGTGCGGTCGGGGAGAGGCTGTAGAGCGAGCAAGAATGGATTCTTGCGTCAGAACACTGAACAGAATGCTTTTCCGCTTTCGTGGCTAACCTCCGATTTTTTCTCCAGCGTTACTCAGGGTTACCGCTCTGTCTAGCTTACGCCGCTACGATTGCGGCCTTTCTCTGGGTCTTCGCGCAATTTTATCTGCCAGGCCAAGGGTTCACCTTTCTGATCATGTTCGGTCAAAAGGAGCACTCGCGCTACATCCCCCAGCTGCGCGCGGTGAACCACTACGAATTGGAGAACTCCACGGGCTACGATGCGCAATATTATGCCCAGATTGCCATGCAGCCCCGATTGACTGATCCTGCGCTCAACGAAGGGGTGGACAATCTGGCCTATCGAGCGCGCCGCATCCTTTTTTGTTGGACCGCATCCGGGATGGCCTTGGGTAACTCGGCGCGCGCGATGCACATTTATGCGGTGCAGAATATTGTGTGCTGGCTGATGCTCGCCGGATTGTTGCTGTACTGGTTTCCCGTCACGAATTGGGGAAATTTCGCCCGCTGGTTTGGCGTGCTTTCCTGCTATGGACTCTGTTTTAGCGTGCGTGGTTCGCTGGTTGACGGTCCGAGCCTGCTGCTGATTGCCGCTGGGCTCGCGCTGGCCCAATCCCGGCGACCGTGGTGGTCGGCGGTGGTGCTTGGAGTGTCGGGGTTGGCAAAGGAGACCAACTTGCTTGCCGGCGCTGCGCTGGCCCCGCCGTCGTCGAACACCTGGCGCGCTTGGCTTACCGTAATTGGCCGGGGCCTCATCATTGTTCTCCCGCTGCTTCTTTGGCTGAGCGTGCTGCGTTGCTGGCTTGGCGGAATTGGAGGCGCTGGGTCGCGCAATTTTGCAGCGCCACTTTCCGCCTTCGCGGTCAAATGGCACGACACGCTCGTGCAGCTGCACACCGCATGGCCACAGAAATTGGCAAATCCCAACGTACTCAAGGCGATGTTATCAGACGAGAATGTCATGAGCATGGCCGTGCTGATTTCGCTGACGGTGCAGTTTCTTTTCTTTGTGCTGCGCCCCTCCTGGCGGGATCCCTGGTGGCGAGTGGCCGCGGCTTACTCGGTCCTGATGATTTTTTTGGGCGACGCGGTCTGGGAAGGTTATCCTGGTGCGACTTCACGCGTGCTGCTGCCGATGACTCTTGCCTTCAATATTCTCGTCCCGCGCGGCTGGAAGTAAGTGGTGGATAGTGCTACTCCTGGGCAAAATGGATGAGCCAGCAGCTTTAAGTCCGCTTCTATCACCAATCTTTTCCGACCCGACTCGAAACAATTATCGCGGGACCATACTGCTAAACGGCACCACATATGCCTGCAAGGTCACGAGCAGGCCCATCAGGATTGCGAGCGCGAGGCTGTGCCAAAAAACATAGCGAAGGATCGCGCCTTCGTGGCCGTACCAATTCGTCGCCGTGCTCGCCACGACGATGCTCTGCGCGTCGACCATCTTGCCCATGACGCCGCCCGAGCTGTTCGCGGCGCCCATCAGGATCGGACTCAAGCCGAGTTGCTGGGCGGAGATCTTCTGCAGTGAACCAAATAGCACGTTCGAAGCGGTGTCTGAGCCGGTGAGCGCGACGCCAAGCCAGCCCAGCAGTGTGCCAAAGAAGGGATAGGCCGCGCCAGTATGCGCCAAGGCCAGCCCCAGCGTCGCGTCGGCCCCGGAATACTTGGTAACGTTCCCGAGAGCCAGCATCGCCGCGATCGTGAGCAGTGAGAAGCGAACTTTCCAAATCGTGCGAAGGTAAGTGCGGCCCAACCTCCTGAATGAAAAACCCATGACCAGCCCGGCGGCGACCGAAGCGCCGAGGATGCCGGTACCCGTGGCAGAGAGCACGTTCAGCCTGAATTCCGCGGCTTCGGGCTTGGCGCCCTCCGGTGCGACGGGCGGCATCCGCTGCACGACGCCGTGCAGGTGTGGCATCGCAAACTTTGGCGCGGCGATCCCGTCGAGCGCGGTCTTCGTCTGCGGCAATCCCCAGCAGAGGATGAACGCGGTAAGAATGGCCCAGGGCAGCCAAGCTTGGAGTATTTCTTTTCGATCCGGTGGGATGGCGGCGCGCGCCGGCTCATTGGCCGGCTGGTCCTCGAGCCGCCAACGTGTCTTGGGCTGCCAAAAGCGCGACAACACCACGATGGCGATGATGGCGCAGGCCCCCGCGATGATGTCGACGAGCCACGGCCCGTGAAAATTGGAGACCACGAACTGCGGCACCGCGAACGCCAGGCCGGCAGTGAGCGCGGCGGGCCAGACGCCCAGCATGCCGCGCCAGCCGGCAAAGGCTGCGACTACCCAGAAAGGAATCAGCACGGAGAAAAACAGAAGCTGTCGGCCGACCATCGCGGAAATCAAACGGGCGTCGAGGCCGGTGACCTGTTCGAGTGTCGTGATCGGGATTCCCAGCGAACCAAAGGCCACGGGCGCGGTGTTGGCAATCAGCGCCAGCCCTGAGGCGTGCAGCGGCTTGAAGCCGAGCTGGATCAGGATGGCGGCGGTGATGGCCACGGGCGTGCCGAACCCGGCCATACCCTCGATAAATGCGCCGAAGGCGAACGCAATCAGGATGAGCTGGACGCGGGGGTCCGGTGCCACCCTCGCCAAACTGTCGCGCAGGACGGTGAAGTGCCCGCGCTCGACCGTGAGCTGGTAAAGGAAGATGACGTTGAGGATGATCCAGCCGATGGGGAACAGCCCAAAAGCGGCGCCAAAGATCGTTGCCGCTGCTGCCGCGTCGGCCGGCATCCGGTAAACCCCGACCGCAAGGCCCAAGGCCACCAGCAGGCTGGCCAGCGCTGCATAGTGAATGCGGACACGCCATAATGCGAGGGAACCGAGCAGCACGACAATTGGCAGCGCCGCGATCGCGGTCGACAGGACCGCGTTGCCGAGCGGATCATAAGACTGCAGCCACATCCTAGACGTTTCTTAGCGTGGATTATCGCGCCAGAGCCAGCGCATTGCGTCCGGGAAAATCGAGGTGGCACTGCTCAAATGATCTTACAAGGGATCGATGCGTCTTCATCGAGCTCGTAGATGGCGCAAAGCCTGTGGTAGCCATCAGCAATCACCACCTCACCGTTCTGTTGGTCTCGTACAAGGAGGAGAGGAGCGATGCTTTGTCTCTTCCGTATTTTTTCTCTGTCCTTTTCAATGTGTGAATTGCTTACACCCAGCAACGAGAGTCGAGAAGCCCTGAAAATGTCCTTGGCTTTGAATTGAACAACGGGAGAGCGCTTGAACCTAGTCATCATTTTTCGAACCTGACTCTTACTGTAAAGGAGGCTAAGGTAGGATTCAGCCGCAGGATAATCGTGGTCTTCCACATCTAAGAGCCATTTGATCTCTCCCTGCTTTGCCTTTTTCATGCCACTGGGCTCTTCGTGCCTGGTACGCTCGTGGGACTAGGACCGGCTCGCGGCACAACACTGATAGCGCCGGTGTTTTCCAGAATGGCCATATGCACATCCGAGGCACACGTGCACCCGGCATCGCGCAGGGCCGCGTTTAGTTCGTGATGGGTCAACTTCGCCTTTTTCATCACGTCCTCGAAGATCCTGCCATTGTGGATCAAGACCTGGGGCCGGCCTTCGATCAGCGCCTCCAATCTCTTACTTCGATACGAGACGAACCCAGCGAGGCCGTTTATACCCACCAGAGTCGCCGCGGAAATCAAGCCCCCCAAGAGAGAATTGTCGCCGGCATTCATGGAATTCTGAACCGAGTTTGAGAGAACCAGCAGAAGCACCAGATCAAAGGGTGCAAGTTGTCCGATTTGTCGCTTCCCGCTAATCCGCAGAAGCACGATCAGAAACGTGTAGACGATTGCGCAGCGGAGTACCAACTCCCACCAAGGTACGGCGATATTCCACATGGCTAATTTGAATTGGCCACAGCTTATCGTCGTATCTGTTGCCGTCGAGCGTTACTAATGAGAGCTCATGAATAAGCGGCGATGATTCAGCAAGAAGACATGCCTCCTTCCGATCCGAACCAGAAATGACCCAGCGTTCTAAGTTGATGGAGCATCAGTTAGTTTCTCAAATGCCCTACTCTCTTCCGGGGTTGCCGTGGTTACTGCCTCTGCGTCATGTTTTGGGTGATCAAGCCGCCGAAGGAAAGGTGTTTTTGGAGGCACGGCATTGCCATCTTTCCTAAGAGTTTCGTAGGAGACTCATGTTCTCAAAATTAGGCATGGGGCCCCAGTTTTCGCTTTCTGACCATTTACGGCAAAGGCCCCTTGCCATAAGATAAAATTCTGGCCGAATGACCAAATGCTGCACCAGAAGAAAGCCCTGCTGATCGCGATTGCAGTCCTTGCGTGCGGCATTGGCCTCTGGGTTTGGCGCAGTCATGACGGCCACAAAGCCTCTTTCCACACGGCGCAGGTTGGTCGCGGTGACGTGGTCACGACCATCAACGCGACCGGAACGATCGAGCCGGAAGAGGTCGTGGATGTTGGTGCTCAAGTGGCCGGACAGATCAACTCTTTCGGGACGGACAAAAACGGGAAAACGATCGACTACGGCTCGACCGTCGAGAAGGGAACCGTCCTGGCCAAGATCGATGAGTCTCTGTACGCAGCCGACCTGGCGCTGGCCCAGGCGCAAGTTGAGGAGGATCTGGCCGGTGAGCTGAGTGCGGCCGCCAATCTAGCACAACTGAAGGCCAAGGCCGGTCAGGCGGAGGCGGACTGGAAGAGAGCGCAGGAACTCGGGCCCTCCGAGGCGCTGGCTCGGACTCTCTACGATTCCTACAAGGCGAGCTTCGACATCGCCGTGGCCAACGTTTCAGTCGGGGACGCTGTCCTCGCCCAAGCCAAGGCGGCCACGGTTCAAGCCAAGGCGACCCTGGATAAAGCGCAGAGGAACCTGGCCTTCTGCACCATCACATCGCCGGTGGGAGGGGTCATCATCGACCGCCGGGTCAACGCCGGGCAAACCGTGGTGGCGAGTCTCAACGCGCCCAGCCTCTTCCTCATCGCCAAGGACCTGACCAAAATGCAGATTTGGGTCGGCGTGAACGAGGCCGATGTCGGCCGGATCGTGCCCGGCGCTCCGGTCATCTTCACCTGCGATGCTTTTCCCGGCCGGGAATTTGCGGGCACGGTCGGCAAGGTGCGCCTCAACGCCACCATGACGCAGAACGTCGTCATGTACACGGTGGAGGTGAATACTGAAAATCCGCAGAAGATCCTGCTGCCATACCTGACGGCCAATGTGCGTTTCGTGGTGCGCAAGGATTCCCAGGCCCTGCTCGTGCCGAACGCGGCCTTGCGCTGGATTCCCTCCTCGCTCGCCGAGGTCACACCTGATGCGCGGTCTTGGATGCAGCGGGAGGCCAGCCCTGCCGGGGCCTCGGATCCGCGGGGCACGGTCTGGATCAAGGAGGGGGACTTGGTCCGTCCCATCGATGTCGCGGTCGGCGCCTCCGACGGAGTCAACACTGCCGTCTCCGCCGGGAATCTCCACGAGGGGCTGGAAGTCGTCACGGGCGCGGATGACCGGCCGCAGTCAGGCAACGCTCTCAATCCCTTCCTTCCGCGCCCCCAAAGGCGCTGAGCGAACGCGGAATGGAACCGGCCACCCATGGAGCTCATCCGCCTCGAATCGATCCGCAAGACCTATCGCCGCGGCGAGATGGAGATACCGGTGCTTGAGGGCGTTTCGCTGCGCATCGAACGAGGTGAGTTCATCGCCCTGGTCGGCGTCAGCGGATCCGGCAAGAGCACCCTGATGAACATCCTCGGCTGTCTCGACCGGCCGACCTCGGGGGAATACTGGCTGGACGGGCGGGAAATCTCGCTGGTTTCGGCCGACGACCGCGCGCGCCTCCGCAACTCCAAAATCGGCTTTGTCTTCCAGAACTTCAATCTGCTCCCCCGCACCAGCGCCCTGGAGAACGCCTTGATTCCGCTGACTTATTCGCCGGAGCACCCCTCCGATGCGGAATGCCGCCAGCGGGCCAAAGAAATGCTCCAGCTCGTCGGATTGGGTGAGCGAATGGACCATGAGCCGTCCCAGCTTTCTGGCGGACAGCAGCAGCGCGTGGCGATCGCCCGTTCGCTAATCAACCATCCGTCGCTCTTGCTGGCGGACGAACCGACCGGCAATCTTGATTCACGCACCACGGAAGACGTGTTGCAGATTCTGAAAAAGCTCAACGCGGAAGAGGGAATTACGATCATCCTGGTTACACACGATGACCACGTGGCCCGGCACGCCCGACGGATCATCCGGATAAAGGACGGCGTAATCGTCGAGGAGGAGATGCCATCGGCGGCAAGGGCCGCCGCACGACCGCCCGAAAACGTAACGTTGGCTCCGCGTGCCGTGATCGATTGGCCGGCCGTCAAGTCCGCCTGGCGGACCTTGCGCATCGCCCTGCGGGCGCTGCGCCGCAACGTCATGCGTTCCGTCCTGACCTGCCTCGGCATCATCATCGGCATCGCCGCGGTCATCGCGATGATGGAAATTGGTCGCGGCTCCTCCAGTACGATTGAACAGACGATCGCCAGCCTCGGGGCGAACGTGATCCAGGTTGATCCCAACGATGCCGTAATCAACGGCGTCAGTTCCGGCAGCGGTGGCCGGGTCTCCGTCACCTACGACGACGCCGATGCCATCCGCCGGGAATGCAGCGCGGTGCGGTGGGTGACCCCCAGTATTGATTGCCGGGCACAAGTGATCTACGGGAGTCGCAATTGGTCCCCCAACAATGTGCTCGGGACCAATCCGGATTTTCTGACGATTCGGAAATGGGATTTGACCGAGGGCGCCCCGTTCACCGCCGAAGATGTCCGCAGCGCCGCTGCGGTCTGCCTGATCGGGCAGACGGTGGTTCGCCAGCTTTTCGGCGACGAGCCGCCGCTCGGAAAGCAGGTCCGGGTGAAAAACGTCTCGATGAGGATCGTAGGTGTTCTCAGCCGCAAAGGCGCAAATATGGCCGGAAGGGACCAGGACGACTTCATGATTGCCCCTTGGACCACGATCAAATTCAGGGTCAATGGGGCCAGGCAAGCCACCCAAAGCGTCGGGAGTTCGTCCTCCAGCCAGGTCAACTCGCTCAGCCAGTCTTACCCCAATCAGCAGGTGCAGTTTTATCCGCTGCAATCCGCCATCCAGGCGGCCGACACGCTGCAAATGACGAGGTTTGCCGACGTTGATGACATCTGGATTTCCGCCATGACGCCGCAGGATATTCCCGTTGCCATTAACCAGATCACAAGCCTCATGCGCCAGCGACATCACGTCCGGCCCGGGGCGCCGGATGACTTCAGGATCCGCGACCTCACAGAAATCTCCCAAGCCTTGGCTTCGACCAGCCGGGTCATGACCAATCTTCTCCTGGTCGTCGCACTTATTTCCCTCGTCGTCGGCGGGGTGGGAATCATGAACATCATGCTGGTCTCCGTGACCGAGCGAACCCGCGAAATTGGCACGAGGATGGCGATCGGCGCCCGGGCTCAGGATATTCTCCGGCAATTCCTTGTTGAGGCGATTGTCCTCTGCCTCGCAGGCGGTATCGTCGGGATCATCCTCGGCCGCGGAGCTTCGATCGCCGTTACCGCCCTGCTTGGCTGGCCTACGCTGGCGTCGGTGCCCGCGATTGTCGCTGCGGTAACGGTTTCGGCCACCGTCGGAATCATATTCGGCTACTATCCCGCATGGAAAGCGTCCCGATTCGATCCTATTGAAGCGCTTCGTTATGAATAGGCGGAAGTGCATACCTTGGTGCGCAGCAGCGGCAGCCGCCTTGTTCCTCGGCGGCTGTGCTGTCGGCCCGGACTATCACCGCCCCGCGGTCGATCTTCCGTCCGAGTGGAAAGCTGTGGCACCCGCCACCACTGCCAGCCCAGCGAACACGGCTCGTTGGTGGCAAAATTTCCAGGACCCGGAGCTGACGACGTTGGTAGAACGCGCCCTCAAGAGTAATCTCGATGTGCAACTCGCGGAAGCCCGCCTCCGCGAAGCCCGGGCCGCCCGCGGAGTGGCTGCCGGCGGATTTTGGCCCGCCCTTACCGCCTCCGGAGCCGCACAGCGCGGCGCGGCCGCCAGTGCCGCCACCGCTAATTCATTTCAGGCCGGATTGGATGCGGTCTGGGAACTGGATATTTTTGGCGGGGTTCGCCGCAGCGTGGAATCGGCCAATGCCGCTGCCGAGGCGGCGCAGGCCAGTCTGGGAGACGTTCAATTGACGATGGCCGCCGAGGTCGCGCTCGACTACCTGATAGTACGGTCATCCCAGGAACAGATTGCAATCGCGCACGAAAATCTGGCTGCTCAACAACACACCGCCGGGCTCATCCACCAGCGACTGCAGGTGGGCTTTTCCAGCGCCCTGGATGCTGCCAACGCAGACGCCCAAGTGGCGACGACCGCTTCCGCCATTCCACCCCTCCAAACTTCCCTGCGGCAGGCCACCCATGCCTTGAGCGTGCTCATGGGCCGGCCTCCGGCCGACCTGCTTGGCGAGCTGTCGCAGCCCGGGGTGGTTCCACCGGTGCCCCCGATGGTCCCGGTGGGGCTTCCTTCCGATCTGTTGCGCCGCCGGCCGGACATCCGCGCGGCCGAGGCACAGCTCCACGCCGCCACCGCCCAGATCGGTGTGGCGGTCGCCGATTTTTTCCCAAAATTTCCGCTAACCGCCGTGGTTAGGTATCAAAGTGATCTCGCGCGGACACTGTTCGACCCCAGCAATCGGAATTGGTCGGCCGGCCCCAGCGTCACCTGGCCGATCTTTCAGGGCGGCGCCACCGCGGCGAACGTCCTATTGCAGAAGGCCCTGCGCGACCAAACCTACTTGACGTATCAAAAGACCATTCTGGTCGCCTTGCAGGAGGTTGAGGATGCGCTCGTCGCCCTTGGCAACGAAGAGGATCACCGAAAGTCGCTGGCCGAAGCCGTGGATCAAAACCGGCGGGCGCTCGAACTGTCCACCCGCCTATATACTCAAGGCGCAGTTGATTTTCTCACCGTCCTGGATACGCAGCGTTCGCTCTATTCCTCACAAATCGCCATCGCCTTGAGCCGCCAGGCTGCTTCAACCGACATGGTCGCTCTCTACAAGGCTCTCGGAGGAGGATGGGACGGCAAAGAACAGTGAAAGGGTAATTATCTAATTCTCGTCTAATCTTCATCGCCAGTCTGAACCACAACTACGCGAAGGCAGTGTTCCGCTCGACACTCGAGCCAGCGAACGCGGGTGGAGGCGAGGTTACGCGCATGCCGTAAAGAATCCCAACTCCTCCTCAGTCATTGATCCCCAATCAAAGGAAAGAGAAATTCGATGAACATCACGAACTATCGGGCAGTAAATTTCAAAATCGTCTGGGCGATCACATAGAAGGAAATCGCGCCGCTAGTTTCCACGCTGGAAACTTATTTCAAACGGAAGCCTACGGGCAGAGCCTAAGCTTCAGTGGGGGATCTCGCAATGTCATTGTACGCCGTTCATTCCAATCCGGGCATAGCGAAGGCGGATTTAACGGGTATGATTTGATAGAACGCCTCCGCGACTTTCGGCCCCATTCGGGCAAAGTAGTGATTTCGAATAATCCCCTCGCTGCAGCCAAACTCTGTAGCCGCGCCAGCGAGTGAACCGTTCTTCGCCACGTATGCGGAAATCGCCGTATGCCTCAAGCCATCGGGAGGGATGGCAAAATGCCTCCGAATTTTTCGATATCCCGGGTAGTCGTCAGGGCAGATGTGCGTTGGGGTCGGAAGATAACCTTCCAGCCATGCTGCGACATTGGGTGGAATCGCTGTCTGTCGAGGTTTGCCTTCCTTTGTAATCTCCGCCGACAGATGGAGAAATCCGTTTTGGAAATAAAGTTCAATGCCGTCGCGGGCCACGCATCGCGCGAGCTCCCAGATCTCGCCATTGTGCATGTCTGGCCTGACCCCTAAGAATAAGGTCAGCGCGAAGAAGGTGCACCACTACGGCCTCTCGTTCTCGAGATAAACCATCAATTGAAGGCAAACCTCGGCTTCGAGCCGCCGTCGAGTGCCGTCCACTCGAAATCCGGTGCAGCTTCCATCAGCGTCATTCGACGCCGTCGGTCACGCTTGGCCTCAAGGCTATCCGCCTGTTCGCATCCTTTGACGACCAACTCGTAGCCGTCGGGGTGAACGATGGTGCGCCCGACCTTTGTCTTGATCGACGCCGTCGTGCATTGCGCGCGCAACGGACAGGCGCGGCACACCTTCACCTCCGCTCGATAGAGCCAGCCGCGCTGGAACCGATCATGACTGCGGCGGGTGAGCGTTTGATTGGCAGGGTAGCGGCAGGTGTCGATCGCCGCCATGCGGAGATTGCCCGTGGCCGGCCGTGAACGGCTTCGCGGTGGACTATTTTGCCAGCGGTGCGGTCCGCGCGGGGGCCGCGCGATCACCGGGCGCCGTGACCTTGAGACTGAACCTTGATCACCGCGGCGCGGACGATTTTTTCCAAGCCCTCGCGGGAAACGGACGGTTTTCCCGGAGTGCGCTGCCGCCGCAATTCGCACTCGCGCGCCGCCTCGGCATAGCCGCACTCGCCCAGGATGCAGGCCAGCTGGCCCTTGGCCTCCTCGAGACTCTCCTGCTCATGCGGCCCCATCGGATAGCGGGGACGCCCCGGATCAAATCCGCGCAAGGCCACGGCCGCCCGGAAACCCTCGGGGAAGTTGCCCGCGGCGAACATGGTGCTGATCAGCTCCTGGATTTTCAGCTGCACCCGGCGGCACTCGGCGTAATTGCCGGCCTTAAAATCATTGTAGATCTTCAGGATCACCTCGGGGATGACGCCCGAGCTCGCGATGGTGCCGCCGTCCCCACCCATCATCAGGCTTGGGAAAAGGATCTCTTCGGTGCCGGTGAAGCAAACGAAGTCGGGCCGGAGAGGTTTGATCTGAGCCAGCATCGTGCAGAACCGGGGAAAGTCCCGGCTGGAGTCCTTGATCCCGATGATCCGCGGGCAGTCCTGGGCCAGGCGTTTCACCACCGGCAGGCTGATCTCGTTGGAATACTGCGGAATGTTGTAGAGGAGAATGTCGATCGGACTGCGCGCGGCGATGTCGCGGAAATAGTGTTCGATGCTCTCCTGGCTCACCTTGAAGTAATAGGGTCCGGTGAGGCTGACGGCGGCGCACCCCATGTCCGCATAGGCCTGGCAGGCTTTCAGCACGAGGTCGATATTGGCCTCGGCGGCACCGGCGAGGATGGGCACGCGCCCGCGGTTCTCGCTCGCCATGATCCGCACCACCCGCAGCCGCTCCTCGAAGCTAAGGCGGATGAATTCCCCGGTGCTGCCGTTGGGGTAGAGGCCGTGAATGCCCTTTTCGACGAGCCACGAGGTCAGGCGGCGCAATTCGTGCTCGTTGATCGTTCCGTCACTGCCGAACGGCACGATGTTAGGCGTATAGATGCCTTGGATTTTCATGGATTCCAGGAGACGGGCCACGGGTAAACGGAATCGGAGGAGAGATTCATGGCGGGTCGGAGTAACGTCACTGAATCAAATCCCCGTGGTACTGTCACGAAAAGGTCGGCGCCGACCGCCTGCTCGTCATTGTGCGGGATTCGCCCCGCGACGAGGTGCGGCGGCTGGCCGAGCGTTATCCGTGCTGAGGTGGGGCGGTGCCGTTGAATTCGGCGACGGCCTCGTACATCGCGACGATGTTCTGCGGCGGGACCTCGGGCAGGATGTTGTGCACGGTGTTGAACACGAAGCCGCCGCCGGGCGCGAACACCTCAAGCTGCCGGCGCACGTGATCCTTGACCGCTGAGGGCGTGGCGGTCGGCAACACGTGCCGCGTGTCGCAGCCGCCGCCCCAAAAGCAGATGTCGCGGCCAAAGTCCCGCTTCAGGCGCTCCGGCTCCATGTCGCGGCAGTTGGTCTGCACGGGATTGATCACGTCGAAGCCGGCCTCGATCAGGTCGGGCAGGAGGGCGTGGATCGAACCGCAGGAGTGGAGGAACGTCTTCATGCGGCTGTGCCGGTGCACGTAGGCGCAGAGCTGGGTGTGCCGTGGCTTGAAGAAGCGCCGGTACATGGCCGGTGACATGAAGGGTCCGCCATTCGTGCCGAGATCATCCCCGAACCGGCAGATGTCGGCGTTGTCGCCCACCGCGCGGCAGACTTTCTCCAGACCCGCGAGGTGGCGCTGCATCAGGGCATCGAGCAGAGCCTCCACGGTGGCGGGCTCGGCCGCCAGGTCGTAGAGGAAACCGTCCACCCGGCGCAGGAATGTGCCCCACTCGAACAGATTGCAGCCGAAGACGAGCATCAGGGCCCGGTCCGTCGACAGTCTGAGGGTCTGCGTCCTCTGGCGCAGCGTGTCCCAGAATCCGGGATCGCCAACATGGTCCCACGGGCTGTGCACGAGGGCGGACCAGAGGACCCGGCCCATGGCCTGGTCGAGATCGCGGAAATCCGGCGGATAGCCGTCCAGGTAAGGAAAGCAGGATTGATCAAAGAACGTGCCGCCGGCCGGCATGTGCGCGATGTCGGTGCCGTCGGGCAGCCGGGCGATGAACGAGCCATCGGGCTGGCGCTCCGGGTGAAACCACGCCGGGTATTGCGCCGGCTGGCCGTCGCCCAGCCGGAAATCATACCACGCGAAAGCCTCGGTGTTGAAGGACCGGCCGAGGTCGATGGCATCGACTCCAAAGCGGTCGAGGAGCGCCTCCTCCGGCTGGGCCAGTTGCTGCACGACATCGTAGACGCGTGTGTGGCCGCCCGTGATGCCGAGATGTTGTTTCAGCCGCCCGTAAGCGATGGCCGAGATGCCCGAGCTCGGGGTGGCCCCAAGATCAACCGGCACATAGTCGGGCGCGCGATGCTCGATGGCGGCGAGGATGCGTTCGCGGGAGGTCATGGGCGAAAGGGCCGCAGGGGAAAGTCCCGGATGCCGGGAGCACCAGGGCCTCAGTCGGTGTGGAAGACCTCTTCCAGGCTGCTCCACCATTCGTCAGGGGCGCGGTTGGTGAGGGGCTGCTGGCAGGGCTTGCAGCATTCCCACCAGCGCTGCGTGGTGGGGTCGGCCGCCATCCGCGCCATGTCGGCGGTGAAGTCGCGACCGTTGTATTCAAAGTAACTGAAGAGGTGGGGCTGCCCGTCGTCGAGGGTCCGCAGGTAGATCGAGTAGTTCTGAATGTGGCACTCCTTGATCATCTTGAGCACATCCGGCCAGGCGGCGGCGTGGAGTTGCTTGTATTCCTCGACCTTCTCCGGCCGGAGTTTCAGGACCATTCCATAGCGTTTCATGGGGAAAGTGGGTGGTGGATCGCCTCAGACGGGCTCATCGCATTCCGCGAGCTTCAGCGGATAGCGCCCGTACTCGCGCACGAGCTTGACGATGTAGTCGTAGGTCTGGCCGGACACCCCGCTGCTCACGGAGTGGTCGCTCTGGAAGATCAGGCCGCCACCCTTGGCGGCGTTGAGCTTGCGCAGCACCTCATGGCGGATGGCCGCCCGGTCGCCGCTCTCCCAAATCTGCACGTCGCTGTTGCCGCAGAAGGCCATGCGGTGGCCATACTGGCGGCGCAAATCGAGGGCGTCCATGCCGGCTTTCGCCTCGAGTGGATTGTAGCCATCGATCTTGATTTCGATGTAATCCGGGAAGATGGCCTGCACATTGCCGCAGCCGTGATAAATCACCGGCAGGCCCGCCGCGTGCGCTGCCGCGACCATCTGCCCGACCCATGGCTTGAAGTATTTTCGCCAGTACGCCGGCGAAAAGAACAGGCCCTTCTTGTAGGCCACGTCACCCCAGATCACCAAGCCATCGAGCAGTCCCGCGCCCGCTTCGATCTCGGCCTTCGCCATGGCGAGATAATAGGCGCCGAGACGGTTGATGACCTCGCCCATCTCATCGGGAAACTCACCCATCCACATCATGGTGTTTTCCTGGCCGATCAACCGCGTGAGGCACTCACTGACCTCGATGATGCTGCCGTAGACGGGGAAATCCGGCCGCAGGGATTTGACCGTGTCGAGCCAAGGCGGCGAATTGCGCTCAAACCCGTCGCCAACGCCGGCGATCTGGTTGTCGCCCGGCTGATGAAAACGCCGGGGGTCATCGGGCGCGTCAAACCCGGCGCGCTGCAGTTTCTCGAAGGTATCGAGGTCCCACGCGCTCGTCTCCGGCATCGGCAGCGAGAAATCCTTGCGCATGATCGCGCCGAAACCCGTCCTCACCGTCACGTCCTTCGGGGTCTCGCTGAGCGTCTCGAACGGCCGGATCCACGGGTCCATGTTCGGCAGCGTGACGATCCAATCGAGGTCGTAGTGGTAGTAGGGATTGGCGTCGGGCGGCAGCCCGAGGTCCTTCTGCCAGCGGCGGGTGAAGTTGCCCCAGAAGAAATCGCTGATCGGGACTCGATCAGGTTCCTCGTGCCGCAGCGCCTTGTTCAGGCGCTCGAGCTTGCGCAGGGTGTTTTCCTTGCGCGCGAGGGTCTCCACATTGCCACCAACCGTGCTGAACATGCTCATGGGAATAGGGACGGGACGGGTGTATTGAGCCGGGACCACGTCCAATATGGGGAGTCCGGCGGCCATGGCAATCCATCGCGGAGGCGCGATCGGGGTGGCGCGGGCGTCTGGCCCGGGCTGGCCCGGCGGGAAAAGACCAACCCACCGCCGGGACGTCCGAACCCCTTGCCGCCGCCACCCGAAAAACCAATTGCGAGCGCGGGGCCGGGTCCCCAGTGTCCGCGAAACTTTTCCATGGTTCCAAGCTCCTCCCTCCCATTTTCCCTGACGGGCCAGACAGCGCTGATCACCGGTGGCGCCACCGGGATCGGTTTCGGCCGCGCCGGCCTTCCACGATGACTTTGTCACCCTCGCGCCGCATCGGGAGTGCCGTCGTCCAGTGAAACACCGCGCCCTTGCCCTGCGCGACGGCCCATTCGTCGGTGATGACAATCTGGTCCGGGTCCTTGAGTCCCAAGTGCGCTGCCATTTCGTAAACCAGCCTTCCCAACCGGCGGTGACATCCATGATCGCGTGGAAGGCGGTTTCGTCGCCGCGGCCGATGGCATTGATGTTGGCGTTGATCGGATTGCTCGGCCGGGCGCGCAACCCGAGCGACCACGGGGTAAGCATGTTGTGGCGCTGGGCGGTAGCACACGCGGCGCCCGGCGGCGCATGACGGGACGCATCGCGCCCGCGCCCCAGTTTTTCAGGACGCGGCGGAGCCCAGGTTATTACCGTAGGCGATGGTCAGCACGGCGGCGACGAGCACCACGAGAGCGATCGTCAGCGCTCGTAGCGTGCGAAGCCGGTAGCCGCGCCACTCGTGAAGCACGAGCCCGAGGACGTTGCTGAACGCAACCAGCAGGATCATGTGGAGCGCCCAGCTCGAAAAGCCGTAGGGGCCCATGCGCGTGTGGCCAAGCCCGTAGAAAAAGAACTGGCAGTACCACAGGAGACCGCTCAGGGCGGCGAGCGCCCAGTTGCCCGCGAGCGAAGATGCCGCGGATGTGTATTCGCCCAGCGAGCGGTTCCGCCGGCCGAGCCAAAGGCAATAAATCGCCGAGGTCGCAAACGCCCCGGTATTGGAGAAGAGGTAGATGACATTGCCCTGCAGATGTCCCGCGCCATGCGCCGCCGCGACGTCAGCCACGGGCTGGCCGGCGGCCAGGGAAAAACTGAATACCGCCGACAGCACACCGGCGAGGAGGCAAAGCGGCACGCCTTTCCGCGCCGAGAACGTCGTGCGCACCACCGCGCTCTGCAAATCGCCCTGCTTGAGCCAGCTCGACCAGCCGCAAATGCCAATCCCGACTGCGCCGATCAAAACGCCACTGATCACCCAGCCGCCACCCTGGCCGGCGAGCGTGGCGCCGAGCCGGCCCGCGACCAATGGCGGCAGCAGCGTGCCTAGGACGCTGGAGAGCCCGACCGCGATCGAATAGGTCAGGGCGAATCCGAGATAGCGGATGGCGACTCCGAACGAGATGCCGCCAATCCCGTAAAGCGCGCCCAGCCCGAACGAGCGCAGCATCGCGGCTTTCGGCGCCTCCGCGAGCACGACGCCGAGTTCGGGAATGGTCAACACTGCGCCGACGATCGGCAGGATCAGCCAGCAGAACGCCGCCTGCGCGAGCCAGTAGGTTTCCCACGACCACACCCGAATCTTTTTCTGCGGGGTGTAACAGAGCGAGGCGCAGAGTCCGCCGCAGGCGTGGAACAGGGTGCCGAGAATGGGGTTGGCAGGGGCGGACATAAGGGGAAGGAGGAATAGGGGCGCGCGGCAGAGCCGGCGGTGGCAGCGAGGATTCCTGCCGGATGGGCGCAGGATGCTGGCCGACCCGTGCCCCACGCCGGAATCTGATCCGCCTTAATGGCCGAATACTGGCGCTTAAAAACCGAGAACGATCCACCGGAGTTCTTCGCCAGCTTGATGGCTTCCGCCTCGGTCAATCCGGCCGCTGCGCCTCTTCCATCCCGGGAAAATTGATGTGCTCAATGTCGTCCTTGTCGACTGTCGCATGCACCAGGCGCCTGATCAACTCGGGCAGGCGACCGCGCGCATCTGTGGTGTTGGCCCACAGATCCAATTCGTGCGCAGAAATCCACTTATTGTGCCTCATCCAGTATGAACCTGTTTGAATAGATAATGCAGTGGTCCTTAGCCATGAGGAAATCGCATCGGTTGTCTCGCCGAAGGTTGCCGGTAGTTTAGGAACAGTCTCTCCTCGTTACTCACACCCCCATGGCTGACCTTATGATACTACCGGTGCGGAGCAACCGCACAAAATAAAAACTGGCAATTGGTGCCATTCTACAGCGACCCCGTCTGTGCGGGTGTGCGCAATCCCAATACAGGATGCGATTTGCAATAAATACCGTAAAGAACTGCCGAGGTGTTTTGACGTAAAGATCGGCCAAAACCTGCAACCGTTCTGTCAATGCCCAACTTCTCTGATGAGAAGAAGTTAGCTGGCGTCCCCACGGGGATTCGAACCTTGACGACGCTTGAAGCTAAGTCGCTCTACAGACGAGGACTTAGTTGATGGTTAATGTTTTAGAACAAGCAACAGGATGCATCATCATGCAGGCGAGTGAAGGCAAAAACAGATTTTTCGGCAACCTTTGGACAACCTAAACTGAGGACACAAGGTATGAAGGCAGCGCAGAAAAGAGTTAGAATCGACTGCTGCAGGGATCAATCCTTCGTCCCGGCGTGTTGCTCACGGATCGAGCGCAAAGCGCGCTCCACCGCAGCGCGCACGCGTGGGGTCGGAATGCGGCGCAGCCAAGTCTGAACTTCCTTCCAGCGCAACCCTTTCAAATTCGTTTCCGGCAAATTGCCGCTGACGCGACTGCGGTTCATCGCCGTGAGATAGGCCAGATCGAACAACGCCTTCTCGGGTGAGGCAACAAACCCATCCACGCGGGCATCAAAAGCGTAACCGCCGAAAAGCTCGGGTTTGATGCGATGCAGGGCGATGCGGCTACCGCCCATCTCCACTTCGCCCGGACGCCCAAGCGTGACGGCGAATTGGGTCTGGGGAAGCTGCTGAATCCGCTCATGGAGCCGGAGGGCGGACCAGCCGGAAAGGTACGCCAAATATGGATCAGCCGCTGCCGTGACCAATACGCCGGGCTTCGAGGCGGCGGCACCGATGATCCATGAACCTTTTTTCAAGGGCAGGCTCAATCCGTCCGCGGCCAATCGCCGCAGCGCCATCGAGGCCGCGGGGATGCTGACGCCAGCAAGCTGCGCCGCCGTGCGCGTCGTTACCCGTTTTTGTCCAGCCAGCTTCTGATAAAATCCCAGAGTGGTCATGGCGAGGAGGGCGGCAGCGCCGCCAATAGATCGTTCCAGACTTTCTCAGCCATCGCTTTCCATGCTTCCGGGGTGCCGTAGTGCGCGGCCAGGTCCGCGGGCAGGAACGGCACGACCTGATCCTTGAACATGGCGAAGCTGATCAAACCAAGCTGCTCCATTGCCTGCGTTACCAATCTCGGCGGTGCTTCCCGACCGGCAGCGGCATATTGCGACAGATGATGCAGATCGAAGACATCGCGCGCCTGCACCTGCGTGCGTGTCGCCAAGGCATTGATTTTTTGCCGATAGGCCGCCGGTGGCGTGTAGTGGTTGAAGACGAATGGGACCACCTGTTGCGCTGCGAGCAAGGCCGGGGCCGGCGGCTCGGTCACGTTGTTTTCAAACGGTTCATCTTTCCGGCGGGAAAATTCCAATCGGGTCGGCAAGGGGTTCGCCTCATGGATGACATGGAATTTCCAACGCTGCGCAGTCTGGGTCTGCTTGGCGGGCTTGATTTCACTCAGGGTGATGCCGACCGCCGCGAGTTCGGTCAGCAGCGGGCGACTGGCCAGCACCTTGTTGACGTTCTTCTTGAGGATATCGACGCCCACCACGCGCGCATCGAAATCGATGTCCTCGGAAAGGCGCGGGCTGTTGTGGTAGAGACGCAGGTTCACCCCGCCCTTGAGGCAGATCGTGCCGGGACTGATCACGGTCGCGAAATGCCGCAGGAACACGAGGTGGAAGCGTTCGACTGCCTCTCTTTGGTTCATAGCTAGATATTCATGCCGGTGTTAAGATAGAGCAATAGAAAAATAAGCCATCCTCCCCTGCTGCGGATTTCGATGTGTTTCTTCATGCCCGTAACCTGGGCTGCTGGCTGGTTGTGGGACAGGGCCACGTTGAGGGGCCGCGACATTGCGGCACCGAAGTTACTTTGGTTTCGTGTCGAAACTTACTTTGGTATTCTGTCACGTGAGCATTTCAAGGTAAGGCTGAATGACCCGGCGCACGCGGCAGAGCCGGGCCGAAGCGGCGAGCTGTTCCAGCGTGAATCTCTTGTCGCGCCAGCCTTCCCGGAGCGCCTCCACCGCGACATCGAGGCCGATCTTGTGGCGGAATTTGAAGCAATCGGCGACGGTTTTTGCCGGAGAGTAAACGCGCACGGTCGCACTGATCACACGATGTTCCTCGATCCCCTGTGTGTGAGTCAGATCGGAAAACTTGAAGAACCGAAGCGGCAGACCGCAGGCGCGCGGGTAACTCATGCCGTGGGGCAGCGCCAGCCACACCTGGTGCGGCAGTTGAGTGCCGATTCGATGAAAACTCAGGGCGGACAGCAGGCAGACCACTCCCGCCGGCACGCGTTTGGCGGCTTCGACGAGGGTTTGATGTTCGTCGCCGTCGAAAGTCGCGGAGGCGTAAAGTCCGCGGGCAATTTGCCGCACTTGCTCGCGGACCACGAGCCGGCGGAGATATTCGCGCGGGTAGCCGGCGGTGACGAAATCGCGGGCACGGAAGATCCCGAGCCGGTTGGCTGTATCCGCTGCCGCACTCAGGCGGGGAGGAAGATTGTTACGTTTACCATGCACTTGTTCACAAGTAGGATTAATTCGTAACGATTGCGCAAGCCTTACGCCATAGATCAGAAGTCGAAACCACTGCCGCCAATCTCGGCGGCTAGCTTACCTGCTCAATGCATTGCTCCCAAAATCGATTCGGCACACCGGCCTTGTTGCCATCGGTGGAAGAGTATTTCCTATATTGGCTCTAATGAAAACAAGCTGAAGGGATGTTCCGACTGACCGCCGAATAATGACTTCGGTGCGCCATACGGTGCGTCAGATCTTCCCCTCTTGCCCGATATCAATCTGGACCCCCAGTCCGTTCTCATCCTTTCGCATGCGGTCTGGAATTGCCGGGCCGGTTTATTTTGCAAACGCCGATGCCAACGCATCGGCTGACCGGCCAATAAATGGATTCTTCATCGCAAAACCTGCACGCGACTGATCTTCGGCGAAAACTGGCCGAACTTGCGGCTGAGCTTCTCAAGACCGAGGACGAACTCGTCGCCCTTGAGTCCGAGGGGCAACTCCATCCCGTCCCCGCGCAGTTGCTTGGTGAGAGAAACCCCTTCCTCAACCCGTCATAAAAGATTACGCGATGCCAAAGCTAACTACAGCGACCAGAAAGAAAATTCCGACCGACGAATTCGCATTGCCCGGACGGAGGTATCCAGTCGAGGATGAGGCTCACGCCCGTAATGCCCTTTCCCGCGTGTCACAGGACGGAACGCCCGCCGAAAAGGCGACCGTGCGCCGCAAGGTCCACCGGCTGTTCCCTGACCTCAAGCAGGAGAGCTAGATCGTTTTCGAGTTAGATAGTCCCGTATTGGGCGTGGCAAAAGAAGCCCTGGCAGTGATCGGGATGGAACTGGCCGAGACCCTCTGCGGCCGCAGCTTGGAGATACTCGAGGGTACGGGCGGCGGTCAGGCGCAGGTGGGCCTTGAGCTTGGCGAAAGCCTGCTCGATCGGATTGAGATCCGGGCTGTAGGCGGGCAGGTAACGCACGCTCGCGCCCTTTGCCGCTATGAGTTTGGCGACCGTCGCAGTCTTGTGGATGCAGAGGTTATCGAGGATGACGACGTCGCCTTCCGTGAGCTTCGGGCCGAGCACTTTGCCGACGTAGGCCGCGAAAACCTCCATGTTGGCCGAACCCTCGATCAGAAATGGGGCGTCGATCCGGTCCCAGCGCAGGGCGGTAATGAAGGTCGAAATCCGCCAGTGGCCGTGAGGCAACCCAATGATGCCAAAATCGTGGACGCTACAGGACTCACTGCCCATCAGAGGTGGGCGTAGGTGCGGTTGCTGTTTGGTTGCTTAGGTGCGGTTCCAGAGCAGAAGCCGGCTCGCTCTAGGCAACGTTTCGTGACAAATAAGCCGGCGGTCTTAAGGAACTCGCTTTTTGCACGCGCAAGGGAGAAAATTT
>OCZT010000968.1_pt1 | contig 29471 bp, 24 predicted proteins | sample 1539031 | NCBI WGS metagenome assembly OCZT01 (sample SAMEA3539308, study PRJEB22396) | soil metagenome | biome: tundra; feature: field; material: soil | place: USA | collected 2010-05 | depth 0.15 m | reverse complement strand
AGCGCATCTGGTTTGGGACCAGAGGGTCGCAGGTTCGAATCCTGCCACCCCGACATTTAAGAGACCCATTTATCTAATTATAAGATAGATGGGTTTTTTGTTTCCCCACATTTGCGCCACAAATTCAAAAACTCGCATTTTAAAGTCATATAAAACAATAAATCCCAATGCCGATTACAGGAACATTTTTCAAACATTATTATTATAACATTCGCTTGCTTATATTATGTGAGCAAAGGTTCGAGGCTCAAATCCTCCCTCCGCTACTAACAGCAACAATTAAAGACCTGTAAACTAATCATTTACAGATTATTTTATTCTCAAATGGAAGCATATTGGAAACAATAATTTACTTATTTGTTTAGTATCATGTATTTTATGAATGTCTTTACTAAATCATAAAAGCCAGCTAACAAAATAATAAAGCTAAGTACAATTATAAAGTCTATAAAGTTCATTGACATTCCAGTATCTATGTTTCCAACAAAGAAAATGATATAGATAGGAATTATGATTAAATTAAGAACCCTTGTATTTCCACGGAATCTCTTCCATTTATATCGAAAAAGCTGAAATTTAAGGTCGTGGCATTTTAATTCTTTAATCATCCTTTTATGGAAGACGTAGCTTAAGATTCCCAAGTTTTCCGGATAAAGATAAATACAAGGAATATTGTTCGCAGCATAAACCTTCATTTTCTCCCTGTACCTTTGTTTTGACTCTTCACTTACATTCCAATAACCATTAAATTCTATACATGTCTTTAACCTTGGTAAATAAAAATCTGCAATTCTGTATTGTTTATAATCATCTTTTAAGTTTAAAAGATCATGCTGAGTTATATACTTTATACCATTTTCATCTAGAAACATTCTAATAAACTCTTCTCCCTCTGTAGGGGACTTAACTTCTTTGTTCTTAAAAGGATTCAGGTTCATAAAAAGGATTGTTTAATTCTTATTTCAATTGAGATTTCACTTGCATGAAAATTATGACTCTTAACCAAAGTTAATATTAAAATTACACTTAAGTTCTAAAAACAGTAAACCCCGGTTTGCTGATTTCCGAGGTTTACTTCTCGCTGCATTATCGGAAGGATTTCCGACTCGCTAATATCTTAATTCAAATTTAAAAACTATCAGGGCCCAAAAATATAAGATTATCTTGAAATGAAATCAAATATAATATCAGGGACTTAGACTTATCTATTAGGAGATGCCGTATCTTTAGTAATTAAGATGTGACAACAGGTACTTGTTACATATCTTATAAGATCCCCTACTTGACAATAATAGAGCGCCAAAAGAAACATTATCTTCAATAATAAATTATCCTCTTTAACCCCTAATTTTTCAAATGCATCTTCTCTCAAATAAAGTAATCCACTGTTTCCTATCATACCATAATACTGGTATGGAATTATTGGGGCATCCATGTTGAAAACTAACCATTATTCCACAATCCCCAAATCCTTTTAAATAGGGATCTGAGCATCCTGTTTTTTTACAAAACTCTAATAAGACATTTTTCTCTTCATTCTTGAAAATATTACAGCTATCATCAAAGACGTCTGATTTGCTATCTATAAATTCTACATTAAATGTAGGTAGGTTCAGTTTTCTCACCTTTTCTTCTGCTTTATGATTCAGCACAAGGAGGGCAATTGATAGATTGGCATTAAAAGGATATATTAATGGTTCATTCATCTCAAACCATTCCTTTATCGTTTTGCCACTTCCACTAAAATCATCTATTAAGATTAAATGTTTGTTATGTACTTCAGCTGCTCTATTGACATAAAGTTCATGCAAATTGACTACATTAACTGGATTAACCCTTTTGTTATTTCTAATTGCGCGTGCAATATTCTGAGCTCCGCTCCCAGCACCACCTATTGGGACATAATATATATCATCTTTATTACAACCAAGGTTTGTTGTAATAATTTTTATTAAATTATCTGTCATTATAGTTAGGGTAGCGGAGGAATAATATTTTAACTTAGTCAAGATCTTTTCTGGTATTATTAAGGATTCATCATCAAATTGTTGAATCCAGTTTAATACCCTTGGCCTTGTGACCAAATGATGGTCCCCACATCTATTTATAAAATCCTCTATTATACTATCAAATTTTACTTCGATACTATTCCTCCTTATTGTTGGAATTAGGGTAAATAAGAAGTGCTTTATCCAATTTTTCATTTATTAAATTTGATAGCTTTTTCAATTGATTAATTAGGGATAGATCAGATGAAAGATTCTCCATATCGATATTTTGTATTTGATATAAAAGTCTCTTTGAAGACCTTGATATTTCTTTAATCTCTTTTGCAAAAGTTGCACCAGGAATATCAATATCTAAAATTCCTATATCGTGATTATTAAAGAATTTATCTAGTTCAGTAATAAATCGTTGTACTTTATGTCTTTCTTTTGCAGCCCGATAAATAGCAATGAGAACTCTAAATTCTGTAACGGCTTTTATTACCCCATCTTCGTATTTCTTCATCATTATTTCAATGCATGTCTTATCACCGCGATCCATCCATGGCGATAATTTATCCTCTAACAGGGGTCCTCGAATTCTTTGAAGGTCAATAAAAAAGTCAGCTTTATATCTTTCTGAAACAGGAGCAAGCATTTTCTCTTGAAATTCAGGAGGATAGGAAAGAAGAATTTTACACCTTCTTATTTGAGACAAGGATAATTTAGTTAACTCTGCCAAATCCCTTTCATTTTGAGTCTGCAACATTAACATCAGATCATTCAATTTCAAAGCAGTAGGCATCAGTTGCCATCCCTCGCGAACATTATGAATATGGAACATAGTCAGAATGTTTTGTTCAGGAGAGGGTGAATCAATGATTATGCATGGAACCTCTGACAGCTCAAGTTCTATTGAACATCTTAAGCGTCGCTCTCCATCTAACAAGACAAAAGTATCCTTATTAGGATCTGTTTTATCTGTTAGTTCTGGATAGACATCCAAAGGAACTAAGATCCCAAGTTTCCTTATTGATTCTTTAAGAATCATTAACGGATCTTCATCAAAAAGCCTTCTCGGATTATGAGGATTAGGCTTAATGTTTTCAATTTTAATATTTGTGACCCTTGCAACGTTAGCCATATCAATTTTTGTAATTTCTTAAAATATATTCTGTGATGTTGCCTCTTGAAGTGCCATCACATGAAATTAATGACTTTGTAATTACCTTTTTGATTTTAAAGGATTTCGGATACAATTTAAGAATTTCCTCATTCTCTCCGAGTGTAAGCATTACTTTTATTTTTTTCTCACTTAAATGGAATATCAGTTCAGCCAACTCGATATGATGATTTAATGAGAACGGAACTGAAACATATCTGTTAAATCCCAGTCCTGAATTAGCACTTTTGGGATATGGAGGATCAATAAAAACAAAATCATTCTTTTGACATTGCATTAGGGTAATCTTAAAATCTGCACAAATAACATTTGCATATGATAGACGTTTTGAACATTTTAATAAATGTTCTTTTGACCATAATCTGGAAGGAGTTCTCCCTCCAAAAGGCACATTAAAGAGGCCATTTTGATTAACTCGGTAAATCCCATTCCAGGATAAACGATTTAAATAGGCAAATCGAACCGCACTTTCAAATGATTCAATAGGTTGTTTTTCTCTGAACTCATAATACTTCTCTTTAGATGATTTTAGAGTAAGCAAGAAATCAATAAAGTCTGTTCTATAATCCCTAAGAACTATATAATAATTTATGAGATCAGGATTCATATCAGATATTAAAGCATTAGAGACTTTACTTGAAAAGAATACTGCACCTCCTCCTACCATTGGTTCAAAATAACAACTAAATGATCGTGGAAATAGATCTAATATTTGTGGTAGTAAAGTATATTTACTACCTGCCCATCTTATTGGTGACCTAACGATTTGGGAAGAATTATTTGTCATTATATATTGGCCAGTTAAGGATCCTACAAGTTAATTATTTATTTAGAAATAAATCTACTTGAATAGTTTTATTGATTTAGGCAAAACCAAGATATATTTGAATATAAGAAATAGTGAATCTTAGATCGTACAAGAAAGATCTCAATGAATTGTTTTATCTATAATTATTAATGAGAAGACTATATGTCAATAGAATAAACAATTGTTTTACCAGCAGAACAAATATTCTCTACTCACACACATTTCCAAATAATTATAAATTTCATTTTTATAAATTTCATTTTTATAAATTTCATTTTTACTTTTTGAAAATAAAATCCACTCAACCAGATCCGCTTCTCAGGGATCTGGTGAATGGACTTAGCACGGTTGTTTTCAGTGGATTTTAGATTTTATAGTTGACAGAACCCCTCTCCCAACAACCGTAAAGAAAATGCAGCAAGTCAACTTTCCAAGATGATTTTAAAATAAATGATATAATACGCTGTCCCTTTAATAATGAACACTTCCTTTACTTCTACAGTAAGTTTAATGGCATCCACAGACACCTTCTGACCTTTAATGATCTCAGGGAAGTTTACTAAGGATATGACCTTAAAAGGGCAGTAAATACGCCTTATGTCACCACTGCCATCAATAACCAGAAGACTGTCTGAGGATATCCACTTTAACAATTCATGTAAATACTTTTCATTATCCATAGGCAGATCCTTTGTCATGACAGATACCAGGACTTGGTAGAGCTTCTCAGATGGTGTATCAGCTCAGATATGAAAATGTATGAGCCAGCATTTCTGTCAAGGAATGTGTCTATGTAAGAGCTTTTTGTAGCTGATGTAAACAGGTTGTAAACCTTCCAGCAGTCGATGTTACCGTCATCAGATTTGCAGAATGATTTATCCTGGTAATAATCTTTGGCTACCACTGAGATCTGTGTATCTGATAGGGGAAGTTTTTCAATATCCTTCTTCTGCTTGATTGGCAAATAATTGTAGAGCCTTGATCTTCCTATCAGCTGAGCAAATTGATGTTCAGTCAACGAATACTCAGATAATCCTTTCAACTGATTAAGCTGCCTGTCAGCATCGAATCTTTCAAAGAGTTGAAATACACGATTGAATAGCTCATGGAGAGACATCACCCTCAGATCATCCAGGAATCCATCTGTAGAGACGCATAGATTAATGCATACATGATTTTTGAAGCCTATGAACACCTTAAAGTGCTCCTCTGTCTTCTTGCCATACAGGTTCTCATAATGATAAGCTCTGACTCCTCCAATTGACAGACTTAGCTTGTTGCTATTGACAATTGTGTAAATACCAGGCAATTCATAGTTGAATGCCATTCTTTCGTAATACACAGTCTTCTCCTGTTCAAGCAGTTTATCTGCCGGTTTACCAATAGCTTCAGGAATCCTACCCTTTATGGGGTGACTGATCCTTATAGCAGGATGCAGGATACTCTCGGAAGGGAAGAACTTATTTGCAGCCTGACCCACAATATCAATAAACTCAGTATGTGAGACCGTCTGCTCATTATCCTTACTGAACACCGGGATAATACACTTATACTTTAGATCAGCGTATGAGACCGGCTCGGTATTAGCCAGAATAAACCTGTTATCAGATGTTTCCACTACCTTACTTTCATCAGGTAGGATGTTGTTTTGAACATTTATTAATTCCATAATTATTCAGATTTTAAAGGTTGAACAATTGAATCTGATGACACACTTTCCAATTCTCTCTTTCTGTTAAGACAGAGTGGTTCAATTTTATCCCGAAGGGTTGGATACTTAATCAGGATATTCCTTAACTCCTGCAGGGTACTTGAATTTGAGATCTGAATTTCAATATTCTTTAGTAGATCTTCCCCTAAGCACCAAGTTCGTATTCGTTGACCTGTTTGTTCAGAGATAAGAAAAGGTAAAGGATTGGTGAATAGTCCAGTTCTGTCCTTACTTGCTAAAGCCTGATGTTTTATATCAAGATCAAGGACAACAGTGAATTCGTAGTCCATACCATCCCGGGTTACGCCTTTCAATCCTACTTTTTCAGGAACCATTTTGCCATTCTTATCAGTAAGGACATAATCCTGTTTGCTCCTGATGGTCGCTAAAATGTGGCAAGGTGATTGAAGCATTTTCTGAACAAAGGCATTATGACGTGGGGTTACCCGATTCCAGTTTGTAAAAGAGTTACCCGCCATGCTGCCATGACTCTCAATTATTCCACCATTGCCTTCCCATTCCTGAGATATACTATCAATGATTATGGCCCTCATTTCAGCCTTTTCACATGTTTCGATAGCTTCAATATATCTTTCAGGAGAGAAAGGTTCTGAAAGACTTAGCACGTTGTAATTGCCCAGGTGCGAATAAAGATGAGAGGAATTGTTCTCTGTGTCAATCACCACTATATGATTCCAGTTACCAACGAGACCATAGGCCAGAAGCAATGAACTGTACGTTTTTCCTGATCCAGAAGGACCTTGAATAGCGAGCTTAATCAAAGCCTGCTTTCTTTCTGCTTTTGCTAATAATTGCATAATATTTAATTTTTAAGTTTTTAATAAAAAAGAAAAGGAGGTCTTAACCCCCTCCAATAAAAAAGTAATGCGTAGTATCAGTCTATTTGTTTGGTTATTAACTTTTCCAAACAGCCAGTAATGATCAAAGCATAGAACTCTCGTCCTGCTTTATTTTGTCGTTTTTTAATCAATGATTTTTCTTCATGTTCATTTTTTTTTGGTTTTACTGAAAATTTTTTCGGGAGTGATTCTCCCAATATTTCCGCCCTATAAAAGACAAACAATAAAAAAAAGAAAGGGATTTCTCCCTTTCTTCTTAGTTCATTTCCTCTTCAATAAGTTTTTTCATCTCTCCTACGTCAAAGGTTTTTAGACTTATGTGTGTCCGACCTTTGACGACCTCGAATGAGAAACCAGTGCCGAGGGCCCATGCAAGATACTCGTCATTAACAGCTATTGTTCGCTTGCTACCTGTCTTAGCATCCTTACAGTCATTTAATATAATGATTGGTTCAGTTTTGCTTGCATCTTCGACATTATTTAAAGGTGCCCAAGAGTCACCTACTTTCTGCAAAACTGTATAGTCATCATTATCTTTGTTACCAAAGTAACGACCATCGGCTAACTTCATGCGAACTAATGGTTTAGAACCGTTTGCAATAATTGCATTAACATCTACTTTTTTCATAATGAATTTAAATTAATTGGTTTATAAATGAATGTTCAACGGAATACACCTTATTAGATATAGCAAAAATGAATTTGCTTAAAAACCTTTTTAATATAATGAAATTGCAGAACCGACCCAGGGGGGAGCCCTGCGGAGCAGAACCATGCCCGGGTTAAGTGAGGCTCTCCGGAGTCTCAGACATATATATCCAGGAAAAGAAGATTTTAAGTTTTAGTGTAATGTTTAGAAAATGCTTACTATATAAATAAGCTGTTGTTTTAAGAATGGTTCTATAAATAGTCTATAGTTTCAGCCCCTGTCCATCCTTCAATTCTAATATTGGGAAATTGAAAATATGTTTGTATTGCTCTCCGGCAAAAGTATGAATTGGAATAATCTGTTTTGGTTTAATCGCTGCCACAAATTCTTTTAATGTTGGAATGTCAGCGTGTCCGCTGGTATGTATGACATGTAAAGTGAAGTTCCTTTTCTTAAGATAATCTATAAAACTTTTTGTGTACTCTTTCTTTATGTATCCTTCCCATAATGAATAAATTATTGTTCCTCCATCTATCTCCATAATTCTTTCAATATCTGATTTCATCGATGGCCTTACAATCATTACATATTTTCCGGGAGTCTTACTTATTTCTTCTCTTGAAATTTTAAATTTTACAAACTGATAGATATACTCCTTATGATCGGTTGTGAGCATGCGTTCTGTAAGCCGATATGGAAATATTACCCGAATATTATTGAATTCTTCCGAAGGTTTTTGAATTCTTGCAAACTTCGAAGATTCTTTCAACATGCTTCCTATATAAGGATCGACCACAAGAATTTTACCAGTTGAGTTACAGGCTTTGTAGATTGTTACCAAACGGTCAATATTTTGTCCGGATGTATATACCAGGTTTAGTTTATCCTCATAAAAAAACTTTTCAAAGTCCAACTTTAGTGCTTCTTCACTTTTCTCTCTTTTTATACTTCGACCTATCATTGTTCCTTCGAGTAAAAGATAATCTACTCCAGCGGGTGCATTATTTAGAAACCACTTAAATGCTTTGCTTTTTCTTCCATGACCTCTGAAATCGCCTGAATAGAATACATTTTTCCCCTCAGCCTCAACAAGAAATGCATAAGAATCAAATGCGGAATGATCCATCCAATAAGGAGTAACAGTAATATCCCCAATTCGAAATATTTCATTCTTCTTAAAGAAATAGTGGTTCTTAAAAAGGGGTCCCTTATTTGTATAATGATTTGCAACATTAATTATTTGAAATGCAGCTTCTCCAAGGTAATATTTCAAATCATCGTTTAGAAAATTAACAAACCCATAATGATCCTGATGCGGGTGAGAGATTAAAACGCCATCAATCAAACCAGAATCATTTTTATAAATACCTTTGATATCAGCGAGTACACCAATCCTGATTAATTCTTTAACTGATAGATTTTTATATTTTATAAAGTCAAATTCAGATCCATCTTTTTCAATAAGAGGCATTCCAAAATCGATTAATATCCTTGTTCTACTCGTCCATACTTCAACACAGGATCCTCCAATTTCTTTGGTGCCGCGGTGGATTTTAAGGTTCATGCACTATTTAATATAATAACCAAGAATAGTAGGTACAATTTCAAATGGGAACATCCTGGTGTCTTTAACTCTGTAATACTTTTTTACATCTTCAAATTTTGGATGGAGTTTATTATTTACGACATAGCCTTTAAATATTCTTTTTTTAAGTTTTACGTTTAACCGAGCCTCTAATAATGGCTTTAGCTTTCCATAATATCGGGCAAAAAACAGAAAATAATTTAATGCCTGAGAAATAACTTCTAATTGAGTATCATTGATTTTGAGCTCAATAAGAGCTAACTGGCCATACTTATTGATAGTTACAAAATCAACAAATTCAGTAGGTAAGATCCTATCATTCTTACTAATATTCAAATTAAAAACTCCTGTTGGAAACTCGCGAATACTACCAAGTTTTTTCTTCTTAATACCGATGAAATCTTCCCCAAAAATGGCAAGTCTTTCATTTGTTCTCTTGTCACCAGTATCGAATAGATAATTCTGCAAAAGTTTTTCCAGTCCTGTTGATTTATCCTTACTATCTCTATCACTAACATCTGATCTTAACAACTCATTTGACTTTTGCTTAAGCAAGGCAGATATCGGATATAGGTTAATCCTATTCCCATTTAGCCAGATTGAAATATTTAGTCTATTGTTGATTACAAGAAATGAGACTCGTCGTAATAGAGATTCCACCTCCGGAGTGTGCTTTGTAAAATGAAGTACAATTCTAATTTCTTGTACTATATCATTGCATTTCTCCAGATATGTACTTAATGCCAGAGCCCAAACATCTATCCCTTTTAATAACTTCTTGGTATGAGTATTTAATGATATCTCCAATATTTTGGTGATTTCATTATAACTGTAATCATAACCGCTTGGCCATTCAACCTTTTTTCGTGCATTTACTGTTTTAATTCCGTTACTCATGATAATTCTTTTATAAAATAAGGACTTTTGGTTCTCAATTTTTCAATCATTTTAGAAAATTTGGTGTATAGTCTTAAAACCAAACATACCCGATTGATTTAGGAATAATCCAATCTGGGATTCATTTCCCTGATTTCATATTTAAAGCTAAGTTATGTTTTGTAATACTTTCTCAAAAGATAGACAATTTTGACGAAATTCAGGTTTGGATTCTGGTTATTATGTAATAACCTTTCAAAATAATGTTCAATTATTAATATCCTAATATATTAGTATAAAAATGTGACGTTTTTGTCGTTAAAAACGTCACATTTTATATATTTGCACGAAATTCCATTCACAATGAAAGTATCTGATATAGTCTCAAATAAGATAAACCGGTTTAAGGCTGGATATGTTTTCACCTACAGCGATTTTGATATACCGGTGAATAATCTGAGTGCATTGAAAATGTCCCTGAACAGATTGATAGCTTCTGGTAAGATAATACGCCTCTCGAAAGGTCAGTTTTATAAGCCTGAGATCTCTGAGTTCGGGGCCCTTCGTCCTCTGGAATATCAGGTAGTGAAAGATCTGCTTGAAGAGAACAACAGGATAATTGGATATTTGACTGGTGTAAGCGCCTTTAATAAGTTAGGTCTGACAACACAGGTATCTAACACAATACAAATTGGTACAAACATTAGCAGAACACCAAGAAGGAGAGGAAAATACGCAATTAGATTTATTCTTCAAAAGAATACAATTACCAAAGATAATATCAATCTTTTGCAGATTCTTGACTCAATCCGGTTTATTAAGAGGATTCCTGACTCAAATATTTCAAAATCATGCGATTTGATAATTGGTATTGTAAATAGGCTCACTGAATCTGATTTGCTGACTTTGATTAAACTTGCAATGAAATATAATCCTGGTACAAGAGCACTTACTGGTGCCATAATTGATAAGGTTTCCGGTACAGAAATTACGGGGCAGCTTCTGGATTCATTGAATCCGGTTTCTGTCTTTTCTTTCAGCGTTAGTGAGAAAGTACTTTACAATAAATTAAAATGGAGAATTGAATGAACCTGCACCAAAATAAGGAGGCTTTTAGGGTTGCAATAAGGGCAGCCAGTGATCACTTCGATATCAGGGAGATCTTTATTGAAAAAGATTACTGGGTGACTTTTATTTTGAATAGACTCTCGCAATCGGAAAACAGGGATAAGATTGTATTTAAAGGGGGAACTTCATTGTCAAAAGTTTTTAAACTCATTGAAAGGTTTTCCGAAGATGTGGACCTCGCAATTATTAAAGAACCAGGGCAAAACGATAACCGTATTGGCAGACTTATAAAATCTATTCAGAATGAATTGATCTCTGGATTTTCAGAAGTTGTCACCGAGAATACAACAAAATATAAGAATTTCAGAAGGACTGAATATGATTATGAACATCTGTTTGAATATGGATCTACAGGAAAAACAGGAATCAACAGAAACCTTGTCCTTGAGATTAATTCTCTTGCAGATCCAGTTCCTAATGAAAAACATCAGATTAGATCAATAATAGCTGAATTTCTGGAAGCGACAAATAATATCAGCGCTATTGATTCTTATGAATTGAATGCATTTGAGCTTAATGTTCTTAATCCTAAACCAACAATGATCGAGAAGATCCTTTCGATTATCCGGATATCATATTTTGATGATAGTGCTGACCGTATAAAATCAAAGGTCAGGCATTTTTACGACATTTATTACTTGGCAAATTCAGATTACTGCAAGGAGTATATCACGACATCAGATTTCATTCGTGATTTTATACTTATGTATATTCAGGATAAAACAAAGTTCAATGACCCTGAAAAGTGGTTAAATACTTACTATAAAGAATCTCCTGCTTTTACTTCTTTTGATGATATCTGGAGCCAAGTAGGGCCTTCATATGAAACTGATTTAAAATTACTTGTTTATGGAGAATTTCCTTCTGAGCAACTGGTGGCTGATAAATTCAGGGAATTAATTAGTATTTTGATGAAGTAGACAATTTCAATTTATTATGTAGTTTCTCATTTCTGATTATTAAATTTGTTTATCTTCAATTATTAAGTAATGTCACTCTCAGAAGCCCAAACAAGAAAGGAAATAATAGACATTCGTCTTTCCAAAGCCGGTTGGAATATAAATGATCCTTCCCAGGTGAGTGAAGAGCTTGATATTATTGCCGATCTTAAAAAGGCAGAAGATCCTAAGGAAAAATATGCAGGCCACTTGTTTTCAGATTATGCTTTGCTGGGGAAAGATGGGTATCCTTTGGCTGTTGTTGAGGCAAAAAAAACCTACAGAAATGCAGAGGAAGGAAAAATACAATCGTTAATCTATGCGGAGTCCATTCATAGAAATAACCCCGAGAGGGATATGCCTTTTGTTTTATATACCAACGGTCACGATATATTCTTCTGGAATTCACATGTATATCCACCAAGAAAAGTCCATGGGTTCCCGACAAGGGAGGATCTTGAACGTCTTAGTTTCCTAAGAAACAATGGAGGATCATTAAGTGAGGAACTTATAAATACAGAAATCTCCGGTAGACCATACCAGATAGCAGCAATTCGTTCAGTTCTTGAAGGCATTGAGAGGAAAAAGAGGAATTTCCTTCTTGTTATGGCAACAGGAACAGGTAAAACAAGAACCTGTATTGCTCTTATTGACGTTCTTATGAGAACGAACTGGGTTCAGCGAGTACTCTTCCTTGTCGACAGGATTGCTCTTCGTGATCAGGCATTGGATGCATTCAAGGAGCATCTGCCTAATGCACCAATCTGGCCAAAAAGAGAAGGCAACTCTGTGGAAAGTGAATTTGTCACTGACCGAAGAGTATATGTAAGTACATACCCGACTATGATTAATGAAATTGAAGGGGATAATTGCAAATTCTCACCACATTTTTTTGATATGATTGTGGCAGACGAAAGTCACAGGTCAATATATAAGGTCTATAAAAACGTCTTTGATTATTTTGATACAATCCAACTCGGTCTTACAGCAACACCTACAGAACAGATTGATCATAATACATTCAAACTGTTTGATTGTGATGATCAGATACCATCTTTCAATTTCTCATATGAAGAAGCAGTGAATAACAAACCTCCATATCTTTCGGATTTTGAGGTATTGAAGATTCGTAGTCGCTTCATGGATGAGGGTATAAGCAAACGAACCATGAGTCCTGAGGATGCTAAAAGGCTGCTTGCTAATGGCAGAGATCCTGATCAAATAAATTATGAGGGAACTGATCTTGAAAAGAGGGTTACCAATAAGGGAACCAATGCTCTTATTGTCCGGGAATTTATGGAGGAATGCATTAAGAGCCCTGATGGGGTGCTTCCCGGAAAGACCATCATATTTGCGATAAGTAAGAAACATGCTTTTCGGTTAGTTGAAACCTTTGACAGGTTATACCCGGAATATAAAGGAAGAATTGCTGAGGTCCTGATTTCAGGAATAAAGGGTGTCTACGGGAAGGGTGGATTACTTGATCAATTCCGGAACTGTGATATGCCAAGAGTTGCGATTAGTGTTGATATGCTCGATACAGGTATCGATGTTCTCGAAATAGTTAATCTTGTCTTTGCCAAGCCTGTCTATTCTTATACAAAATTCTGGCAGATGATAGGCAGGGGAACAAGGGTTCTTGATAGCCGAAAATTAAAACCATGGTGCCTCGAGAAGGATAAGTTCCTTATTATTGACATGTGGGAAAACTTTGAATATTTCAAGGAAACACCCAAGGGAAGGGAGGCAAAGGGGATCAAATCACTACCCGTGCGCCTATTTGAAGCAAGACTCGATGAGTTAGATGCAGCAATGGCTGCCAATAACACGGATTTGGTGAATAGTGTAATAGCTCATCTTCGCAAAGATATTGAGGATCTTCCACCCAATTCGGTTATTGTTCTTGATTCCCAATCGGACCTTGAGCCTGTTAAAAATGACGATTACTGGAGAACCATTAACGGTGAAAAGACCGATGATCTTAGAAGGATTATAGCGCCTATTATGAGAGCTAAGTCGCAGGGTGATTTTAAAGCCATACGTTTCGAGATTGATGTAATCGACCTTACAACTGCTCATGTATGTAAGGAACTGGAAAAATATGAAGCACTGAAGGATGCTGTAGTGGAACAAATAAAGGAACTGCCTCTCTCCATTAACATTGTCCGAAAAGAGAAAGATTATATTGAATCAGTTTGTAAGACCAACTGGTGGCATAGATTTACCTATCCAGATCTTGACGTCCTGGTCAATAAACTTGGTCCTCTTATGAGATACAAAGGGGATGACATTCTTATACCTGGAGAAGAAAAACTTGATCTGCGAGACGAGGTAACTGAGAAGAAATATGTAGAATTCGGTCCGGAACATGAACGGCTATCCGTTTTGAAATACAGAGAAAAGTTAGAAGCTGTTATAAAGGAGATGGTTGATTCTAACTTCGTTCTTCAGAAACTAAATAAGGGAATAGATATCTCCGAGGGAGAGGTCGAACAACTTGGAATCCTTTTAAGGGAGCGGGATCCTTGGGTTACAGAAAAACTTCTGCAACAGGTTTATGACAATAAGCATGCAAAATTCATACAGTTCATAAAATATATACTTGGCCTTGAGAAACTTAAATCATTTTCACAGGAGGTCACTGAGGCGTTCACAACATTTATTGCTGAACATAACACCTACAGCAATCAGCAGATACAGTTTTTATTAACCTTGCAGACTTTTATACTCCGGAAGGGAAGTGTTGACAGAAAAGACCTGGTAAAGGAACCTTTCACAAAGATCAGTCCTGATGGTATCCTTGGACTATTTAAACAGAGGGAAATCGAGGAGATACTAAAGTTTGCAGAACAATTAGTCGCATAATAAATGTTATCACAATCAGTTAAATCGGAAATCAATAAGCTCTGGAACAAATTCTGGAGCGGAGGTATCAGCAATCCTCTCACTGCCATTGAGCAGATAAGCTATTTACTTTTCATGAGGCGTCTCGATGAACTCGATCTCAGGGAGATGAAAAAAGCTGAATTCTCAGGTGAAAAATATTTATCAATGTTTCAGGGTACATTCCAGGTGCTTAATTCAAATGAGATAATAGATAAATCAAAATTCCGATGGAGTCATTTCAAGCAAATGGAAGGTGGAGAAATGTTATCTCATGTCCAGGCGAAAGTATTTCCATTTATAAAGCAGCTTAACGGAGAAGGAACAGCATTCGGAAAACATATGCGCGACGCAGTCTTTATTATTCCCAAACCTTCGCTCCTTGTTGAGTCAATAAGTATTATCGATAATATTTACCAGATAATTGAAAAGGAAAGCGAGGCCGGGCAGACATTCCAGGATACACAGGGTGATATGTACGAATTCCTTCTTTCAGAGATTGCTTCTGCAGGAAAGAACGGACAATTCAGGACCCCCAGGCATATTATCCAGATGATGGTGGAGCTTGTGAACCCAAGGCTTGGAGAGAGTATTTGTGATCCGGCTTGCGGGACAGGAGGGTTTCTCTTAGGCGCCTACCAGCACATTCTTACTCAATTTACTTCTGAAGACCGTCGATTTACCGATGAGAATGGTTTTGTAAAAGGGACATTCGGAGACAAACTCACTAATGATAAGCTCTGGAAACAGCTGAAGGAAAATACCTTCTTTGGATATGACTTCGACAATACAATGGTAAGGATCGGGCTTATGAACCTAATGCTACATGGTATTTCTCAACCAAATATCGATCTCAAAGATACCCTCAGCAAAAAGTTTAATGAAGACAACAGGTATGATGTGATCCTCGCGAATCCTCCTTTTAAAGGAAGCATTGACAAAGGAGATATCAATGAAGGGTTCAAACTTGGAACAACAAAAACAGAGCTCCTTTTCATCAATCGAATATTCAACTCACTGAAGATGGGAGGCAGAGGTGCTGTTATAGTACCAGATGGCGTATTGTTTGGAAGCAGTAACGCTCATAAACAGGCACGAGAGATTATCATTAACGAATGTGAATTGCAGGGAGTTATTTCCATGCCATCAGGGGTATTTAAGCCATATGCTGGGGTAAGCACGGCAGTATTGGTCTTTGTTAAGGGAGGCAAAACAGAAAAGGTTTGGTTCTATGATATGGCATCCGATGGATATTCGCTTGATGATAAACGTGACAAGAATGATAAATCGAATATACCGGATATAATAACGAACTGGAATAGACGTGAAAAAGCAGGAGGGAATGATCGGAAGGCAAAGTTCTTCTTTGTACAAGTGGAAGATATAAAGAGTAATAGTTATGATTTAAGTATCAACAGGTATAAGGAAGTTGTTTATGAAGAAATAAAATATGATTCTCCCAATGAAATAATAAATGGCAAAGTTGATGATTTGGGGATTAGACAATTATTAGCAAAACAAGAAAGATTTCTCAATGAATTGGAAGAATTGCTAAAATGATACAAAAGAAAACAATACGAGAATTATGTCAAATTATTGGTGGTAATCCGTCCCCAAAAGAGAATGAATTTAGTAAAGAGGGTATACCATTTGTCAAAATGATGGACCTGGGTAGATATCATCTTACCAATAATTTAATTAAAGTTGATAACAAAATCTCCCAAGATTATCCAAAGATTAAAAGTTTAAAGACAATTCCTAAAGGCTCAATCTTGTTGCCACGGAGTGGATCAGTTGGATTAAATCACAGGGCAATTCTGGGAATCGATGCTTTCATTGTAAGTCATATATGTGCTCTAAGTATTATTGATAATCATATAATTCATAATAAATACTTGTATTATTATCTTACAAGTATTGATATGGTGAGTATTACCAAGCAAACAACTGGTCTCGATGCAATTACTTTTGAAGATTTAGGCAAAATCAATATCCCACTTCCCCATCTCGAAACCCAGAAAAAGATAGCAGTAATACTCGACAAAGCCGATGAGCTGAGGCAAAACGACAGGAAGATACACGAGAAATATGACCAACTTGCCCAGATCGTTTTCCAGGAGATGTTTGGTAATCAAAGTAATGATTTCAAAGATTTTAGAAAAGCTCGACTTATAGAAGTTATATTAGAGGGACCTCAAAATGGTTTATACAAACCTTCTAAGTCCTATGGAAAAGGAACACCAATTATAAGGATCGATTCCTTTAATAATAGCACAGTTAATATTAAAAAGTTGAAAAGAGTTGATCTTGATGAGAATGAGATTGGACGTTATGAGATAAAAGAAAGTGAATTTCTTATTAATAGAGTGAACAGTATGAGCCACTTGGGGAAATGTGGATTAGTTCCAAAGATTAATGAACGAACTGTATTTGAATCTAATATGATGAGAATTAAATTCGATCCTAAAAAAGTTTCAAATTTTTATATGTTATATATACTTTCTTCTCAGTTCATTAAAAACCAAGTCATTAAGTGTTCAAAAGACGCTGTAAACCAATCAAGTATTAATCAAAATGATGTCAATTCATTTACAATTCCAGTTCCACCTATCGAACTTCAAAAGAAATTTAATCGAATTATAGAAAATATCGAGATACAAAAACAACTTATACAAATAAGTCTTCATAAGAGCGAGGAGCTTTTCCAGAGCTTGTTGCAGAGGGCTTTCAGGGGGGAACTGGTTTAGGTTATTAATAATTGAAACTATATATATTCAAAATGCATATTAGACAAACTAATTCTCTGGTAAAATGAATAATCCGTTTAACCTTTCAGAAGAAAAACTCGTTGAGTTGCTCAAAAGCTATGATGCATGGTTAAAATCAGACCCAAAAGAAGGGAAATATCCTCAGGAATTCAGAGATAAGGCTAAAAAGATAAAGGGAGAATTTCTTAATCCGGAGATACTCCCAAGGATGAGCGATGATGAACTTTATGGTAAAATATTCAAGTATTCAAGAAGTTTAGAAGGCCCGGTTCATATAAGGCTTGGAGAAGCAAGGTTGCGTGGTTGCCTTTCGGATATAAGGCGCAATTTGATGTATATCATTACCTCAAAGGATGAGCCAGTTATAATAGCTGAGAATATTCTTTATGGAAAATACAAGATCTCAATATTTGCAAAAGGATTCTGGAGTCCAATACTCCAAGCTCAATTCCCGGACAAACTTCCAAACTGGAATAACAAAACAGAAAACTTCCTAAAAAAATTTGGAATTAATATTTCTACTTCAAAGTTATCAATCTCGGAGAAGTACCAGATTCTTTCAAATTCATTTACATTCCTAACAGGCTTAGTTGGTGGTCATGACTTTTATACAATTAACCATCTGATGCATTATGGCACTGTGATTAAGGAAGGAAAGGACCTTGTTTCGAAACTTCAAGGGAACAATGATTCAGATCCGGTTCTTGAAATGATCAGAATGTATAAGGAGCAGATCAAAAAAACAAAGTTGAAAGATGAGCTTTATAAATGGGAATTACTAAAAAAATTCAGGGGAAGACCCAATCTGGATGCTGCAGACTTCTTCGAAGAAATTAAAAGCATAGATTATAAAAACCTTATGTATGAAATGGCAGTAGTTGTCAAAAATCATATTGCAAAGGAACTGCCTGATGAATATAAAGCTGCTTTTAGAAAATTATTTAATGATGAAGCAGATCTGAATACAAGAGTAAATGAATTCATGAATGATGTATTGACTACATACCGGAAACTTGAGGGAAAATATGGGCATCATCATGATGAAAGAACTATCGCAACTTTTCTTACTTATTATAATCCTGACCAATATACATTCTTTAAAGATTCATTTTATCAGAAATACTGTAAGTTAATCGGTGTCGACGCAAAACAAAAAGGGGAAAAGTACTCACACTATTTGGAACTTATTGAAGAGCTCATTGATCAATACATATTGAATGATCCTGAGCTCCTGGAACTTGTTAAAGGTTGTATGAGCCCCATTTGCTTTGAGGATATAAGCCACCTGATTTTGGCTCAGGATATTTTGTTCCAGAATCTTGAGAAAGAAGGTATGAGGGGCAGGAGATACTGGAGAATAGGGACAACAAATGGTGAACTAAATTACTGGGAGGAAATGTTATCAAATAAGATCGCTTCAATCGGTTGGCCTGAATTAGAAGATCTCTCTGAAAAGATCATTGAGAACAGGAATGATATTGCGAAGCTGATGGAAAGTACTGGTTATTATGATAACATAGGTTTACGAAATAGAAAAGCCGGAGAGGTATTGAATTTTTATCTCGAAATGGAAAAGGGTGATGTTATTGTTGCCCAGGATGGTCAGAGAGTAATTGGTTTGGGCTTAATCACTGACAATTATCTTTACCAGCCAGAGTTTGATTTCCCACACACAAGATCTGTAGATTGGAAAGTAGTTAATCCGGAAAATCTGATAAATCAACAGGGTTTAAGAACTACTGTTTATGAGATAGATGATCTGGCGGTCATTAATAAAATAGACAAACTATTGTTTGGAGGTATGGAAATTGAGCCTAAGGATAATGAAGAGTCCCCCCTAAATATAATACTTTATGGTCCTCCGGGAACTGGAAAAACTTACCAAACTATTGATTATGCTGTCAAATTAGCAACTCCAGAAAGATATATTGAGGGTGATCATTTATGTAATAAATTGACCTATGAAGAACTGATGCGTGAAGGGCTCATTGTTTTTACAACTTTTCATCAGAGTATGTGCTATGAGGACTTTATTGAAGGAATAAAACCTTCAAGCGATGAAACCAGCAACCTTACATATTCGGTTGAAGACGGTCTTTTCAAGCAGCTTGCCATCAATGCAGCATTTGAATTTGTTGGAGAAAAGTCTTCTGATGCTTCAAAATCATTAAGTTTCAGTAATGCGTATGATCGGCTTATAGATGAGGTAAATGAAAAAGTCGGAAATAATGTAGGGTTTACTCTAAAGTTAAAATCTGGGGCTGAATTGGAAATTGTTGAAATTACAGGTGGCAATAACTTTCTTGTTCAACATAAAAACGGTTCCCGTACTTACACCGTGTCACGCAAGAGGCTTGAGAAACTTTTTTCTGAACTTCCTGATCTTGAAAGTATCTCAAACATAAATGAGGAAGTCAGGAACGTAATTGGAGGAAGTAATTCATCAGCCTACTGGGCAGTATTGAAAAAGCTCAGGAGTTATAGGGAAGAAATTCAAACTACTGGTAAAAAATATTCCTATGATGATAAAGCAGCTGCAGTTGAGAAACTGCTTCCGGAAGATGTAATAATTACTGGTAATGAGAAACGGTATGTTATGATTATTGATGAAATAAACCGAGGAAATGTTTCTCAGGTATTTGGCGAGCTTATTACATTAATAGAAGAAGATAAAAGGTTTGGTAAAAAGGAAAGGCTTTCAGCTAAACTCCCCTATTCTCGCTCAAGATTCTTTGTGCCACCTAATATGTACATATTAGGCACAATGAATACAGCTGACAGAAGCGTAGAAGCTCTTGATACTGCACTAAGACGAAGATTTTGTTTCATTGAAATGGTGCCATTGTATGATCTTGATGGAATGGAGAAAATAATTGCTGGTGTCCTTATCTCAGATCTACTTGAAACAATTAATGGCAGAATAGAAAAATTAATTGACAGAGATCACAGGATAGGGCATTCTTATTTTCTTGGAGTTGATAGTTCTGATGATCTATTGAATTTATTTAAATATAAGGTAATACCATTGTTACAAGAGTATTTCTATGGTAACTATGAAAAAATGGGACTTGTTCTTGGCAGTGGTTTTATAGACAAACTTCCCGATGAAAAAGTAAAATTTGCACAATTCCCTGCTGATGAAAATGATTTCAATGATAAGGTGATTTACCGGATTAACACCAAGCCTTTGAATGATCCGGATGAATTTAAACAAGCTATTGCTTTATTAATGAATAAATAAGGTTACTATTTTGACCCTCTTCAACAAAAATAATGTCTTCAAGGCTTTTGAGCATGCTTCTTATAATATTTTAAATATTGGACGAGAAGGGAAGCTATTACCAGAAGAATTGTTTAAAGCCCTTAAAAGTTATGCTGGTGATAAAGAATTACCATGGTACACTTTAACTGCAAATGGTGTTAGATTCCATCAATTTGTTGGAGCTTTGCAAATAGGTAAGTACTGTATTGAAGTATTACCTAAGATAGATCGCCTTCAGAACAACGAGGTTTCAGCTCAAAAGGTACTTATTGAAATGTTAAAACAATCTGGGTATATTACTGTAAAAACCCCGACCGAGTCCAATTTGAAGTTAAAACAAAACTTCATACTTGAAACTTATGTCCAGATGTTCCTGGACGAGACATGGCAGATTATTCATAGGGGCCTGATAAAGTTTTATCATAATGAAGAGGGAAATAATTATTCCCTGAAGGGAAACCTGGTTTTTAATAAACATATCAACAAAAACAATACTCATGCTGAGAGGTTTTATGTCCGTTTTAATACCTACGACCGAGAACATCCATTGAATAGGGTTCTTTATAAAACACTACTTCTGATAAGTAAACTTTCTATCAACCAGGAAGCAATAGCTGGTTCCAAAGCACAGTTAGATCTATTACCTGAACTGAATGATATAAAAGTAAATGATGAATTCTTCTGGAAAATAAATTATAACAGGAAAACAGAGGCTTACAGGAAGGCAATTAATATAGCAAGACTATTGCTCCTGAACTATCACCCTGATCTTTCGAATGGCAGGAACAATGTACTTGCTCTGATGTTTGATATGAATGAAATATGGGAAAGATGGTTTACCAAAAGGCTTTATGTTGCATCAAAAAAATTTAAAGGAAGTATTAATATCAGGGCTCAAGCAAAGAAGACTTTTTGGATTGGAAGTACAGGAGAAAGTGTCAGACAGAAACCAGATATGATAATCAATATTAATCAGGATCCCAAGTTCATTCTTGATACAAAATGGAAAATCATCAATAACAGGCCATCAGAAGATGATATCCGCCAGATGTTTGCATATAATAAGTTATTTGGCACGAGACTGGCATATCTTGTTTATCCTGGTGAAAATCGTTCTATCAATGGTGAGTATTATGAATCTCATGAGAATGGGGCTTGTGGTTTGAGATTTATTTTGTTTCTAAAAGGGGGCAAGTTAAGTCATTCTGCTATCGATTCTTTCCTAAGTGAGATGCTGAAGGAATAGTATATTGTCTAAAGAGTAATTTTAGAAACTTATTAAGATTTATTTTAAATTCTAATTTAAGTCCCCATTGATACTATGGATACTATGGCAATGGTTATAATATAGAAATATTGCATGGACAAGTTAAACCTATAGTGCTCCCCAAATTCAGAACCACTTGTTAAATAAGAAATTAAATATCATTTACTGCCATAAATAACAAAATCCCATGACAGCACAATCAACAGAGAAAATAGTTTATAATAAGCGAAAGGTTAGAATGGAAACTGAACCTTTAGCCACATATCTAGGAAGTCATAAAGGGGAAACATCTTTTTTCGCAGTTTCATCTGGCTGCTGGCGAGGATACGTTGGAACATGGGAGATTAAAGATGAAAAACTTTACCTTATTGATATTGATGGTTATGCTGAAGTCGCACCAAACGCTTATGGACCGGTCGGTATAAATTATTTATTTCCAAACCAACAAAGGGTTTTTGCTGAATGGTTTACTGGAGAAATTAAAATACCCCAAGGAGATTATCTCAACTATGGTCAAGGTGGGTATGGATTAACACATGAAATGGATTTATTTATTGAATTTAAGAAAGGACTGTTAGTTGGTAAAAGAACCGTTGATAATCTTCTAAGGTTGGCTGAAAAACAATTAGGTAATGATGTGAAACCCTTACCAAAAAAGAAATATTACCTGACAAAAATATTAGACTTTCTAAAAAAAGGGAAAAGAAATTTTCTAACAGGTTGAAAACAAATTATTAACTCAACCAATTATGATCAATTTATTCTGGAAAAACGTGGTAATATACATTGGCTTTCCCATATTGTATTAACCCACTTTTATGTGCTGGTTTTTTAAATGTCATATATAAATTTCTCATCTGGTGAGACTTTCGCAAAAATTGTTTTGGAGAAATTTATAAACTTATTTGCATCTTCGTTGTCTTTTGTTGAGTCTATAAATAAATATGTTTCGTATTTTGCTCGTGACAAGACAATGTACCCTAATTTATGGTAGTCACAATGTGATGTTTCTGAAAGTCGAAATATTTCTTCAAATCCAAGGATAATTGAAAAGTTTGCTTCAATACCTCTGCAGGAATGAAATGAAACAACTCTTACTTGGTTTATTAAATAGTCAAGACGTCTATTTTCTTCAATAGTATAGTCGATAAAATCAAGATTCATCCCCTTTAAAATGTCTATGGCTAAATTGCGGTAAAAATTATTTGCTGGTATTTTAGTACTAAACTTAAATGGAACAATTAATAGAACACCAGAAGCACCTAAACCATAATTTTCATTCTCTTGTAAGCAATGTGTTAATGATCTTTTCAAGGCATCGATAAAACTTTTTCTCGGGGTCAATTTGTTAATTATGAACGGAAAATTTCCGAGTTGGCGAGTGAATTCAAAAGTCGGATCATTTTTTGCTTCATTGTTTTGAATAAACTTTATAGATTTTTGCACTTCTGGATAATCGTCAAGAAAGGATTGCGAAAGTAAAAATGTTCTTGTCTTATTTCTGTATATTCTTCTCTTTTGCTTGTAATTACCTTTTAAACCTTTTTCCTCTTGCAATCTTTTGCATTCATCTTCAAATCTTGAAAGATAAATACTCGGTTTCTTCAAATAAAGGTTTTGTTCTTTGCCATTTAATACAGTTAAACTGGCGAATTCTCTCTTTGCTAAGTGGAGAATAAGTTTCCATCCATAATCTTTGAGATCTTGTGCTTCATCAATTACGATGTGTTCAAAAGAACCTTTGAAATATCCAGCTTGGATTATTTCATTAACAATAGTTTCAAATTTATCTTCTAATAGTCCGGATGCGGAGTCAAAATTTATTGATTTACCAAATGGAGAATATTCATAAATCAAATCGTGTATATCTTTAATAGTAATATTTTCAAAATATTTATACGCATTGTCGTAAGAAAGTTTCATAAATCGTCTTAGGTCGGTGGCTAAAACTTTATTGTAGCAAGTAAAAAGAACTTGCTTATTTTCAGTTGCAAATTTTTGAAGAATTTTTAACGCAATAATTGTTTTACCAGTACCAGCATAACCATAGCGAAATACAGGGTAATTAAAATCGATGTCATTCACTTCTTCCTTTAAATCGGCACTTTCCAATATTTTTAAAAGATTTTTGTCATATTTTTCATCAGTAGAAACTTCAGGCTTTTGAATAAATACTTTTTCTTTGTATATTTTAACTAACTCTGTACTATACTTGGAAATAAGATTTTTATAATCTTTTTGATAATCCTTAGGATCCTTATATGGGTTATTGGCAATTTGTCTTTCACCAATATTTTTTAACTTGTTTTTAAAATATTCTACATTTTGATGACAATCATTGAATAAAATATAATCTGACAATATTTCAAATGAATTTGGGAAAGAATTTTTAAATTCCGATTCACGTATGAAAGGGAAATAGGTCAAAGGGAAAATACGCGGAATGAAACTATTTATTTTATTAATTTCTCTTGAAGGGAAAATGTTTTTACTACGATAAATATTCTTTAAAAAAGTGGCTAAAAGTCTTGAAGCCATTTGTACTTGTTTCCATGGAGCTGGCTTGTGTCCAAATTTAAATTGGTGATTTTCATTTGTATATGTAATGTGATCTAAGGTTAAATCTTTAAAATCTCTTATATTAAACCCTTTTGTCTCGATGGAAAAAAAACCAAAGTCCTTAAACCAGCCAATTGAGTCAATCTCATGTATACCAGGAAGGTCAAGATTGAACCAAGCTACACCTTCGAGTTCTAATCCATTAAGAAAATCATAAAGTGATTTTTCAGCAGAATCTGACGGTGGTAGTCCTAATACTTCCATTTATCTGTTCTTTTAATAATTGCTTATAACTTAATAGTTTTTAATATACAGTTTTACTTCAGATTAACCATTAAAGATAGGAATAAAACAATAAGGTACTCGCGGTCTTTTCTTCTCATGTATTCAAAGTTATGTTTTGTTTAATTTTAAACCATTTATCTTTATTTCAAATAAAAGTCTATTCACCCAAGAATTAACTCAGATGGATATAATTAGCACTGTTGATTTTCACATTTTATAAAGTTGAAAATTTTTCGTGTAGATTTATGTAATATAGGAAGATTCTACCCTGGGTGGTATGCAACTACACTTTCAGCCTTTGCCTCTACCCCTTGTATTAATCTTGCAATCCAGGAGGCAAAATATGCTTCTGCTTCAACTAACTTTTGAAAATGGCGATCAGGTTTGGTTTTTCCGAACTCTTCATCAGAAGGAATAACTTCTCTATGTCCATATTGATCATTTCTTACCCTGATTATAACAACTTCATAATGAAGGATCTTATCTGTGAAGGTCCCCGAAATTCCAAATATTGCAAGACAATAATTCCTCTTTAAAAGTTTATATCTGAGGTCATGTCTTTTTAATGATCCTTTCAACCTTTCCATTGATTCATTCATTTTAAGATCTAATTGAAATAGCTATTTACCAGAGAATATTAATTGAATATTTTTTATATATGCTATTATGGTTGTTACATTTTTTACATGTTGTTCTTAATCAGCTTTTTATATTGTCGAAGTGAAATGTTCTTCAAATAAATTGGGAATTGTAAAAAGTTATATTTGCTGCCGAATAATTCATATAGTCGGTTTCCTATTTCAAATCTATACCCTGGTAAATCCTCAATATAATATTGCAGCCCCGGAATATTCTCTTTAAGCATCTTTGGTTTTTGTTTAGTGGTTTTGATAACTTCCAATCGATTAAGGTTTTTCACAACTCTAAAAGCCTTATTTTCAGAAATATTAAGTAACTTTGCAATCGTCCGATAAGAGAAAGAAGGCTGGAAGGGGTTTTCACAAAGACTGCTATTAAACTTGTCACCCCTTCCAAACCTCCTTACGGATTCAGCAAAGGCCTGCCGGCTACCCTTTCCCTCAATCAATTTGCAGTATAGTAAACAGGTTATGTCAAATAAGTTATGCTCTTCATTCAATAGCAAGACAGTCTTTTTTCTGTTTATTCTATGGTCTCGAATTGATTTTAACTTTAGGTTGTATGCATGATTACAAACGAGGTCCTTTGATCGTAATACTTTAAGATAGTTATAAAGTGTTTTATTGGAAATGTTAAACTGGTCTGCAATTTCCCCCATTCGACTTTTATATCTATAAATACAACCATTATTAAAACAAAATTTTAATAGATGATAAAATGCAAGTTGTTTTATCCATTTTTCAGAAACGGCCATTTCAATTAATTTAATGGATGTTCTGCAGGCCTTCATTTAAGTATTATTTCTAAATCACTTCTCCGATACCTCTTTGCATTTCCAATTCTCAAAGGGTTAGTTATACCCTTTTTGTCCCAGCTCCATAATGTGACCAATGATATCTGCAAAGCCTCTGCAAACTGCGAAGGGGTCAAATAAACCTCTACTTCTTTTACTTTTTTCTCGCTCTCTGCAATTGCTTGTTTATGGATAGATTCTCCAAAGGCCAGAAGATCGGCCCCGTTCACTTCCAGCTTTAAACTTCTTGCCAACTCTGGATTTTCTTTAAGAATGTTTAGATCTATCATTTTAACTCTTATTTTTCGATGGAGCTAAATTAATTCGACTAAATCATTCTTAACTGACTTATTATCAATACGTAAATAAAAAAGTAAAATGCGTAAATAATTACTTAAAAAAAGGGGCTAAACTGAATGTATAGCCCCATCTAATTATAGAAAGTTACCCTATTTAAATAGCTTCTTCAAATGTTCATTATTCTGGTCTTTAATATTACTATATACATGGTCATCATTTTTAAATTTTGCAAAATTTTGCATTAACAGTTTTTCATATTGCTTTTTGGTTTTACTCACTCCATGATTATGAAAAAAAGTCCAGGTAACATGACTTAATTCTGATTTATTCATATTTGGATTAAACTCTTTTATTTCATCAACACCGGGAAAAACTTCAAAATTTTGAGAAACGAAGTGTTCTATTTCTTTTTCACTTTCCCAATATGGCTCTCCTTTCTCATCGTTGCCAGTAAGTTTAAGCCAAAAATCCAATATCTCATCAGGGCCCAATCTTGTTGGAATCTTTAATAAATGTTTCTTTCCAGTAGCATCGAGATTCTGAATAATTCCTTTTTTATACATTAAAGTATTATTCTCTAACTTAAATAGTTCATTTTCTTTATCTTCTATCCAATATTCACATTCTTTGAAACGTCTTGCATAGCCCAAATATTCTTCATAACGGTAACTTTTAAAGAAAGGCAGTACCTCTACAACTATACCAGGTTCATTTCCTTCAATAATTCTAATAGGTTCAATAAGACAACCAAACATTTCAGTAATATCCAATCTTAAGGTTCTTAGAAAATCCTTCTTAGTGAATTTGTAGCTCTCAAAATGATAATTTAAAAAAGACTCCAGCTGATCTACTTCAATTTCAGTAAATAGCTTATTAAAAAAAAGAAATCTCACCTTTGCGGAATCAACTAACTCCGTATTATAGTATTGATAACTAGCAAGATTTATTTGAAATTCTGATATACATTCTTCTTCAGCTAAACAGTGAGAATAAATTATATCCTGTTCATGAATTAAATTCGCTTCATTTTTCACATGAATCATTTTTTAGCCTGATAATCTTTTAATATGCAAATAATATCTACTGTTCTATCTTACACAATTTTTAAATGTCTATTATCCCAGTGTAGCTGCAATTTTTTTGCATGTTCATCAGGGGTGACCTTGATATATTTTAAGAATGATTTTTCAGTCGTATGACCTGTAATTGCCATTATTGATATTGAAGGAAAACCAGATTTATAAAGATTCGTTGCAAAAGATCTTCTTGCTGTATGAGTAGTAACAAGTTTGTTCTTTTTATATGCTGTACTGACTTTTACACCTCCTTTAGTTATGGCCTTATGAGTCATTTCACTAATTCCTGCAATTTCTGCAATGTCCTTTAATGCTCTATTGAATTGTTGGTTTGTAGTTGCTGCAGGTAACTTACCATTATATTTATTCAAAATAGCAGTTACAACGGGGTGTAAAGGGATTAAGACCCTTTTCCCTGTCTTATATTGCTTCAGATGAATAAAACCCTCCGAAATGCTTTCAGGGGTTATTTGAGCAATATCAGAAAACCGGCATCCAGTCCATGCACCAATTAAAAATAAATCTCTTATTTGCTCAACAATCGGATTTTTACTGAAATCATGGTCATATATCTTTGTCAGTTCTGCTTCATTCAGATAAATAGTCTCTGATTCCTCAGTTGTCGCGACAAACTTCTTACTTCTGTATGCCTCATACGTGTTTTTACCTTCCTCTTTAGCTGCATTAAGAAATATCTTTAAAGTTTGGATCTTCTTCCCTATTGTGTTAACGGCAAGTTTTTTGCTTTCATCCTTTTTACCCTCTTTCTCATTTTCCTTAGTTTTACTTGAACCCTCTGATTTAGCTGTGGGGATATTTTGAAGATATTGTACAAATCCATCATAAAAATTCAAGTCGATATCTTTAAAGTCAATTATAATGTTCTTTTCGGCTGCATAATCCTTTAGATACTTGAAAGTTACTTCATATTCCCGTCTCATTTTGTAACTGACAGGTCGCCCGGTTTTGGGGTTTGGTTTTGTCTCTGATTTGTCAATAAAGGATCTAATAAAGCTAAACAAGGAAGTTTTATATTTGTCCGGGTACCAATGTTTATCTATAACAGTTTTAAGCCACTCAGAAGTCATCTCGTCATTGTGTACTTGCATAACTTCAGATTCAAGATAGGATCTCAACTCAGTAATCGTATCATTGAATTTCTGCCTGCCCTTCTGTTCGTTTTTTGATTCCCCGGAATAAAACTTAAATACATCAGCCCTCTGATTGGCCTTCTGCGTTTCGTTACTCCAATTCTCAGGTTTTATTAAAATATCAGCTTTTGAAACAATGTCAATTTTACGGCCTGACTTTATTCTAACATAAATTGGAACCAGGGCATTTTTGTTCTTTGTAATTGTTCGTGTAAAGAATCTGATTGTTGCCATAGCTTAACTAAGTTTTTAGGAATTGTCGGGGTGCTTTTTTTCGGTCAATGGTATTTATCTGATAATGAATCTTCAATATTTCTTAGACATATCGGGGTAATTTATTTTTAAACAAAAATATTACTTTCCCCGCATTTACCCCACTTTTTCTTAATCTGTTTTAATACTATTTATTAACAGTTAATTTTTATACTTATCTGAAAGTGGCAAATGATCTTAAGTTAAGGCTGATATTTGACATTTATTCAAGATATGCAAAAATGGATGAATTAAGGCATTTCGAATCCTGCCACCCCGACACAAACAAAGATTAATCCGCAGTACATTAATAACTTACAGCGGATTTTTACTTTGTGGTAATTAATGTGGTAATAAATACTATGGTTTATTATTGCTCTCATTGTTCCATTTAGTATTCTTCCAACCGCTAATTACACCCTCATTTTCACATTCAGGACAGTACCAATGAATTTCTTCAGTCTTTGGAATTAATGCTGTTTTACCCAATCCATGACACCTTTTTTGAAAGTA